>Ga0209671_1006829_pt1 | contig 11778 bp, 5 predicted proteins | sample WorMetHERISLAND2_2_FD_187401 | JGI IMG/M metagenome (GOLD analysis project Ga0209671, IMG submission 187401) | Marine gutless worms symbiont microbial communities from Max Planck institute for Marine Microbiology, Germany - Olavius geniculatus... | ecosystem: Host-associated > Annelida >...
CATTGATGTTGATAAATCCAAAAAGCCTGTCACCAGTGCTTGTTATGATAAGCAGCATGTATGTACCTATCTGCAACCGTTTTCACATTATTCGAGCCAATAACGGCAAAATGACGTTGGGTAGCTGTCTTTGACGCCCGCCTGCGCCGGCCTCCTTGAACCTAGGGGTCGGGACTTGAACTGCTAAAATCTACGTTGAATGCTGAAAATTTCATACGTAGGTTGTCTTGGTCTATCTCCAGCCATTTCGTCGCAATTCAGTGTTAAAATGTGCGCTGCATCCAAAAATTGCGAAAAATTCAATAAAAACCTCTTTGTGAGGGGTTCAAGGTCGTTCAAGGTCATCGATGTTAATAAATCCCAAAAGCCTTCACCAGTGCTTGTTATGATAAGCAGCATGTATGTACCTATCTGCAACCGTTTTCACATTATTCGAGCCAATAACGGCAAATCGACGTCTTTTTTAGGGGGGGTACCCCTCTTTGACGCCCTCGTTCGGGGGGAACCCCTGCACCCAGTGGCACGAAATTTTGTCACGATAAACTAGAGACCTTGGGGCAGCCCAAAGTGAAGATTTCGTGATCCTATCCTGCACCGTTTTGATACAGCTCACGAGTGTGACAGACGGACAGACAAACAGACGGACGGACGGATTGGTGCCGAATTCAATGACCTTGAATGACCTTGAACGCCAAATAGGGGGTTTTATGGATTTTTTCCGATTTCTGGCTGCGACACAAGTCTATATCATTTACAAGGTGGCGCCACGGAACTACCATTACGCGATCCAGATAGAGAATTTGGTGTTTGTATATTATCTTAGCGTGAACACCCCAATTTTCAGCTGAACCGGAACTGCTATAGGCTTTCGCGCGTCTCGTGAGCATTAGCTCAAATTTCTTGTTAAATTTTTTTTAACTGTCAGAATCAGGAGACTATTTGTAATAAAACTGTCACTACAGATCTCACCACACCTCAAGTGTGTCGCTACTGTACCTCGTGAAATGTCAGATGACGCACTCACGCCGGCGACGCCAGTGACCGGTTGCGTGATCAACGTTGATCGAGCCTGGCATGTGGCCCCCAAACAACCCAGACTTAAATCCAGTTGATTATGCTGTTCGGGATGCCCTTCAAGTTCAACAGATGGCCTATCAATGTTGACGATTCACGACAGTCAACCAGCTAAAGAAAGCCATTGTCGCTGAATTGAGCAAAGTGCGTCAGTGGCGTCGCCGGCTTCGATGCGTCGTCCAGCAGCAAGGCGGGCACATTGAAAATTTGATGTGAAAACTGTAAAGATGTGATTTTTGGACAATAACTGAGACAACAAGCGCGTTGTTTTTATTGTTATTTTTTTAAAATGTGTTGTTACAATAGTCGTCTTGTTTTTAATTGTTATTCTTAAGACACTGACATTTCACAAGGTAGTGTAGTGACACACTTAAGGTATAGTGGGATCTATAACGAAAGTTTTATTGTAAATTGTCTCCTGATTCTGACAGTGAAAGAACTGAAAATCGTTTAATATTTGGTGAAGTTAAATGAGGTATACAAAAATGGTGCCATTTTTTGGCCCACCCTGTATTCCCCCGTCGGTATAAAGGCGCGTACTAAGCGAACGAACTGAACAAAACTGAAACAGCAGAACTGTATCATGTTATTTCAGTTTATTGCATTTTTTATGAACACACCTCGAGTAGGCCTATACATTTGCAGGAGATGCGTCATTTCTGAACATTTTTAGACGTCCAGTAACCGAGTTCTTTGACCATTTAGGCTGAAAATTGCTATGGACGGCTGATAGGCCTATTTGTTACTGTCCTGGAGGACATTTACACCAAATTTGGTATTCATTTTTTGTTTTAGAGTTAAAAGCTCGTACGGGACAGACGGACAACTGAAAAGAAAAGCAAGACAGCTAGGATAGGGCCGATAAATGGCCTATATAGGTTAATTAATGTGAAATGTAATCTTAAGTGTATTCACTGTATGTGGACGGTGTTAGTTAGTCTAAACATCAGAATACTGTATATCGTTTCCAGCAATGCCCGCCCGGTTCGTACTTGATAGAGGTCGACCGAAACCGGATTTTTCAGTTTCGTCCAAAACCGAAACTGGGGCGCTGCTTACGTGCATCGAAACCGAAACCGAATTAAACAGAAAGTAAGCGTCCAGATTAGGCCGAAGATGAAATTTAGTCAACCTCTAGTACTGGACCAGAACTGTGCATTCAGATTAAGGTAAGTAGGCCTAAGTAAGTAAAGTGTAAATTTATATAGCGGATAGGCCTACTCAAGAAAATCTCTAATGCGCTGAATACATTTTGTAAGGTGTAGGCCGTAGCATTGATTTTACATTTTTTTCATCTTCCTCTTTTTTTCTATAGGCCAGCCCCTGCATGTTTTCTGAGCTTTTTGCCAATTTTTACTCCTCGCGCGCTACGTTCCCAACGTGAAGACCGAAGAGATCAGTGTAATATCTGAGGACCGACCGACCTACCGACCTCTGTTCCTGGAAGAGCCTTCCTGGAAGAACTTCAAATGGCCATATCTCCGTAACGGTGCCAGATAGGCGCATGGTCACTATGGACCCACCCATAGGAAGTCGACCCCCGGGAGTCGAATAGTCACGTGACCTACGACGTCACGTGACTCCAAAAAGTCAAGGTCGTCACTCCATTATCTTTGAGGCACCATATCTCCGTTACGGTGCCACATAGACGCATGCGTTGACAATTTTTTGGCAACTAGCGTCATCGACCGTTATTGGACATTTTTTCCTCTCAGTTCCTAAAATCGGGCAATATTTTATGAACTTCGGGGGTACAATAATATTTTCAATAACGACCTCGACGCTATTAGTATAATATTAAACGGGTCTTAATTAAACGCCGGGTCTCTAATACAATCCGAAAGGAACGAAAAAGCTCCTAAAAGAATACAAACGAAAATGATGCGCGCGAGGAGTGCATTAGATTAGTCACAATCTAATAATATTTGTTGACAATCACAACGTTGCTTTTTTAGTTGACCCTTTTTTTAGATTCATAGTTTTTCCCTTTGTTTTTATTGCAGCTAAGTAGACTTGATTTTACAAACTACGATATGATACGATACGATAAACGATTTATACTAGAAAACTATCAGGCAGCCGCAAACTTTAGTTGAATCTTTTACATAAAGTAAAGAAAACTGAAAATGTTTTAAATGAAAGTTAAATGAGAGAAACTGAAGCAGAAGTACTGGTAGGTAAAAATATTGTTTTGGAGAGGTAGAAGCCTGAGATCGAAAATAAACAATAACGGGAACTGAAACTGGAAAAACTAAAACGAGAAAAAACCCGTAAGCAGGTCAGATATCCGTGATATCATTTTTATTTATGTAATCAGTTAACATTGTTATTGGACTAACTAGCCTTTATGCTGTTAATAAACTGCTCGCCCATTACCACTGTCTGCATGCATATGTAATTTTTGTTTCGTTTTTTTTGTTTTTTTCTCTCTTTTTTCTGTGTTCCTACTGTGTTATTTTTCTCTGCGTTTATTGTCTACCGTCATCGGTGAGTTAATGATTAATTACCATTAGACCTATACTCACTCATTACTTACTCTTTCGGCGAAGCAATGAAATATTCTTTGCGCTCGCGGTCTGCCTGTCAACGCCGTGAGTGAGGGAAAGAGTGAATGAGGAAGACAGGCCTATCTGATGGGAGAGTGAAGATGAGGAGTGAGTGTAAACCACAACCGCAGCGCGGCGCCTCTGCAGCCTGCTGAGTGCTGACCTCCACGCTGCTCGCAGGTACTTACTAGTGATGGGCAACGCGATTCGATTTCGTCCAACTCGACTAGTTACTCCGCCTCGTAACTAGAGCATCGTAATAATTGTTTTTGCAATCACTTTAGAGCGGTTTTCATGACAAGAGTTTGTTGAACATTGCTGTACTAGATGCGTCTACGCGGTTATAGGTTAAATTGTCCACGTTAACGGTTAGACCTAAAGAAGTTAATGTAGCTTTTCAAAATCTGACGACACAGTCATTTTAGTTTATTTTACTTTGTTACATTATTCGTTTTTACTTTGTTTAGCGCTATTTACTACAGTAAACTTAACAAATCCACATTTCTGTCATATATGTGAAAGTAAATTCACCAAGTTCGTCGATGTTTATTACTTTATAAATTGTCATCAGTGTTTTACGCTGTAAGAGAATCCGTCCTGAGAAAGAAAGTCTGTTTTGTATCAATCCCAAAAGGTTTTTAAAAGATTTTTTTTAAAGTAAAAGTCCGTGTTATGCATGTAAGCTGAAAGAATTTCGAGAAATCACTCCCATGCACAGATTACACGAAAACCAAATAGTGTGTGATTTATTTTTAAAGCTTTTAAAAAATTTTAACGGTTTTACGCCGTTACAGTGTATACCTTGGCAATCGTCAGGTCAGCTGTTCTGCCAACTCGAAGATTATGTCGTCAGACGTAACTACTGCAGCTATGGCGACAGATGTTTTACTGCTGCAACTTTCCAGCTCATCTGAGTCAAACTGACATTAACTTAGAACGGTTTATGCGGCTGTTAAAAACAGGTTTTGTTCGGATGTTGAGATGAGATAACGGCGCATTGTGACCAATTGTTAAATTTGTGTTTCCTAAGTACTCTTACATACTTATTTACTTATTTGCTTACTTATAGTTAAACACGTTTACTAATCAAGATATTCAGTTTTGATATTCAGTTTTTAATTTCTCAGTTGTGTATTATTTGACATTTTTTCCTTTTTTCTTTTATGTGTACTTCGTGTACAATGACATAATAAATATATTATTTAACTATGTCTGATCTGAAATGATTGCAGCTCTATATGTCCTGGTTATATCACATCAATTACGCACAAAGTTCGTTCAAGAGCTTTTGCGAACCTAACGGGAATAAGTAACTAATACGAATTGACAGTAACGGCACGAGCTGAGTACTGCCCATCACTAGCATCGTATAGCGGTCGGTCGCCTAGAGTCAGACAGTCAGTCATGTCGGTACTATGCTGGTGAGTGCTTTACCGTGGTTGTGTATGTAGGCATACCTATGCAGCATGCGGTAGGCTTACTGTGCCGCGCTAGCAAGTCCTACAGTCTGTCTCACTGTGTGCATGGGTATTTCGGTCGTCACGAGTTCGTGACGTTTCAACTCTACTGCAGCTAGTCGCTTTGATGGTAGCGACTCGAAAGAAGTGATAGAATGACGAGAGATAGACATCTCTAACGTTTTTTCTGTCCACGGTGTAGATGAAAAATGCACGGTTTCGGAGGAATCATCGCGATCACTGATGTGTCACCACTGACTGACCACTAACTGACTACAGGAGGACACACGGATCTCATATGGCAGGTGACGCTCCGTAGTGGCATGGATGGATGTGCGGAGTAACGCCGCTGAGCGCCGGCGGCTGACGCAACGTCCGCCGTTCCATGATGCACCCGGACTGTTTCTGTCTGACGTCATCGTGTCACCATGGTTACCATGCTGCGGCTGCTGCTGATGATGGTGATGACAATGACGTCACAGCATGGTTCCATGACGACATCTTCTAGCACGACAGGTAAGCTAATTAAATAATCGTCACACGCATAGGCCCATACGCTTGCATGCTCTGCAGTCTTGGCTTGAAGACCTAACAGTTAGGACGTCGGATTTATGATCAGGAGATTGTGGGTTTGACTGCCGGTATAGGGTCATTGTCAAGCGGTTGGATGGGTGACTGTCTGGCATCTCGGTATGTAACCAGCTGCCTAGGTCAACTCAGCCTTCCGTCCCTCCGTCCGAGGTAGGTAAATCGAGTACCGGCCTGTATAGCTGGAGTGGTAGATAGTTAGCACTGTGTGATATCATATGGCAAGTGACGCTCTGTAGATCTGACTCTGACATAAATTACCGCGAAGAGCTATACATACTTTTTTCTAGTTTTGGAAACTGACGTTTAGCATCTGTTTTTGGCATGCAACAGCGTCGACGATGTCGTGCATTCACGGACCAACGACTTCGTCTACAGGTAAATACTCGGATAATCCTAATCCAAGTCTTAATCCCGACTACGTGCTGGATTATTGCGTGAGTCCGAACGCGCGTGTGTGGCCGTGAAGGTGCGCTAGACAGAACGACAGAAAATCGCGTCATCTTCTATGGGTCACACTCACAGTAAAACTAAAAAGGAAGTTCCTATAAGTTTTGCCGCAACTGCATCAGAATTTAGTGACCAGTGCACGGCCCATAGTCTGCACCAGCGCTCATGCTGTAACTGGATTGTACGTACCTCGGTCGCATTATATCTCCAGACATATGGTCGCATAGACAGACCTATAGTGCATACGAGAGAGAGGGGGTGAGCTTATCTTTCCAATAGCCTACGTAGTGCATACAGTGACAGCGTGAATAATTAACAGCATGAAAGTGTGTTGGTCAGATAAAGTTACGAGTGCAAACGACCGGAATGCATGCCGCTATTATCAAAACTGAAGAATCTGGGGAGACGAACTTTTTTTAGTGGCCAGTAGTCGGTGCAACACTCCAGCTATTCGTTCGCTGTAGTACAGCCTATAAACGCGTTCGTATAGCCTGCTATTATTGTATCGGTCGCCGGTCATTTCGGGTACTTTTTCTGCTGGTTTGTACAATATGGGAAGCAATACAACACCGAATATTATATCGGCGGAGGTCGCCGTGGTCGGTTGTGTGCAGCCCCCTCTGGCATACGATACGATCAAATTACGCGCCAGCCAGCCGCGTATAGAAAGAAAAACATAATTGCCATTGACTATTTTCTGCCCGCCGGTGCGTTTGCTTTTATTGAATCAACGTATACGTATGAATTGCTCGTACTCTTTACAGTGGCGTATAGACTAGGGAGGGGCTAAGGGGTCTTCAACCCCCACCCCCGCGAAGAGTTAGAGGGGCATGATTCTGGAACATTGTAGGCCATAGGGTTTGCCAAACTGTGTCAGTTTTGGCTTCCGTCTGCATGCAATATTTCACACATTTGTAGTCTTACTAAATTCGTTTTTGTTCTTTTTTGTGCCCAAAATGAATTCGCCGCGGCTCCGCCTTAGACCCCTATCTGGGACAGTTTATAGCGCTCCTTCTCAAGTTCGTACTTTTTAGCAGTCTAGCTGGTAGTAAGGGGCTCGCTCCAGGAACTCAACACCGCTTCGTTGGAAAGGCAAAACGTTTAGAAAACGACCGTCGCTGCTGCTAAAATAGTTTTTCTTCGCCACTGTTGAGTTGGCGTGCAAGCGTTTGTCGTGTGCTGCAGTGTGGAAGCGTTAATTCACACGGCGTTGACTGTTATTGTTGTTCGTGACGGTTGACGTTGATGACGGCAGCAGACACAGCTGTCATGTATATAGGCCTAGAGTAGACAAGCAGTCCTATTCCTATATAATAGCATGAAATGAACTGTAAGCCCTACAATGCGAGTTGAGTTGAGTCAGCGTTTGTCGACGTCTGCATCTGCATCGAGGTTATCAAACTGCATGCAACACGCGATAACTGAATGGATGATTTTTTTCGCTTGCTCACGCTGTCACGCTGTCGTGCGTTCGAACAAACTAAAATGTCATAAATCACGTAGGCCTATCGTAAAGATTTGGAGTGCATTGCGCCTCGGTGTATTTTTTCATCTGCCCAATTCTTGTCTATAATTTTGCCAAAGGTCGACCGAATCGCAAAATACTTTCACCAGCACGATCTCTGGAAAATTTGCAATAAACGTGTAATACCCCAACGGAAGTTCACACCGCACATCGAACGCGTCGCTACACTACTCTGTGAAATTTATTGCAGTTTGAAAACTATAGTGTGTTTTGTAGCTGCAGGCTGCGTCAGCATATGTTCGCGCAAGCAGGCAAGCATAAGTAAATGAAATATGGATTGGAGCACCATAGTCTGCATTATTAAGACAGACTGAGGGCGCGTAAAACTGCGATAGATGCGAGATGCGGTCGTATATGCATTGCAGCGCCGTGGAGTGGTTTATATACTGTAATGAACCTCACAGTCTATAAAGACGTCGATCGTTTACAGCATGTAGCTTCAGCTGCTGCTGCGGCTGCTGATGCTGATGATGATGCTACCCTGAGATCGCAGCGCTAAGCGGTCCAACTGTTTTCCCGCTCCGCTCATACAGTGACTGACCACCAGTGGACCAAGGGTCTATGGCTGGACATTCGTTAATGTAATTAGCAAATGGCTGTCGTCCGGTCAGGCGTCTGCATGAGCCCCTCGTGTGCCGTGGTCAGCTGGCGTCAGTTGGCACCGCACGCGGACCCAGAACCAGACTGCTCGTGGACTTCGATCCGCCGCGTTTGTCGGTGGAAAAGTCGGTGGATTTGGGGACCGACGGCGGATCGAAGTACCGAGACTACGCACACCCACCTCTGCCGAGCATCGCATGCGGAGGCCTACGTGTTCTATCGTTCTGACACGGGAAATTGCAGACTCGCGGCACGGCCACATCCCATCCAGGTGCTGTATAAAAGAACACCATAAATGCACTCCATGAACCGGGCTGGGCAAAACGTAAATAGGGGTCGGTTTCAGTTTCGGTATTGTCAGAGTTCGATTTTTAAAGTTGTGCAGAGAAAAAAAAACAGTAAAACTTCCACTCTTAGTTGCGTCAGTACTGTTCTTGTGTCTAAGCAAATACGTGGCCACCTCTAGCCACACTGCGTGGTCTCCAACCGCTGCCATTTACTGTAGATGGCGTGGAAAACACAATGAAGTTGATTTCCGGGAGGATTTGCCTGGGTTTACGCGGCAAAGGATGTAAGAACTTAGCAAGGTAGCGTAGCAGCAGCAGCAGCAGCAGCGTCAGCTGTGCGTAGCTTTGTATATATGCATTAGCCGCTGATTGCCTGCCGTGTCTTGATCCTGAACTCCAATAGTAAGACGCTGAACACCGTACGTCGTCTGTCAGTCTGTCCGTCTGTGTGTACGTCTGTCAGTAAGAGTTTAATTAATGTCCGCATGCCGGCGCTTAACCCGCACTAACCAACGTGAAATTTAGGCCACACACGTCGAACTTTGGCTGTTGGTCGGACGGACAATCTTTTCACCTGCAGTGAGCTGTCTCTCTCTCTACGAAGGCAGAATAATAAAACATGCGTAAGTTAGACGTTCGGTTCATTGTGTGCACATTGCACAATCAGTAGGCTTAAGTTTTAATAAACCTGTTATAGGTTAAACTGTGAACAGTATACCGTATTTGCCGAGATGCTTGTCTATAGACAGAAATAGAGTTGGAGTCGTCAGGTAGCAAAACATGCGCTGATGTATTCGGGACTGTCATGCGTATAATGTAAAATACCCGTGGAGATTTCCATGGGGAATTAAAATCCAAGAGTCCTCCCATTTCCCCATTTCTCTCCTCGTTGATGGCGAACTCGTATTGGAGCATAGCGGTGTCGACTACTGCCTGCGCTTACGGTTAAGGGTTAGGGATTAGGCGAAATGGATCAATCCGAAATTCAAGCCCCGTGCAGTACTCCATTATTGAAAACCATTCAAATACAGCCAGTGTGGGCCCCACACTAGCTGTATTTGAATGGTTTTCAATAATGGAGTAGCCGTGAGTACAACTCCAGCCGTTATACATGGTCGAGTATAACTGGTTTGGCGTGGTGCTGCAATGATGGATGAAATGATGCGGGAAACTGCTGGCTGCTGAGGCTGCATGAATGAATCGGTCGCGTGTTTTACGCTTAGCCAGATAGCAGTGACCGTATTAGTACGGGTTGATTATTCCAAGTACATACATCTGACGGAATGATGGACAGGCCTGAAAGTCCGTCTGCATGAAGGGTCAAAAGTCACGCACGTTTCATCGCTATGTAACGTTTTGCGCCAACACTTTTCGCGAACAGCTTTCGGGACATTGTAACTTAATTTGCAGCCGGAGAATTTCCTCGTATACTTCCGATATGTCACTGCTTTCGCTTCTGCCGGTAGACTTAAACGTTGAAAACTGTATCTTCACAGACATAGGCTACCGATCGATTCTATTGTTTTGCTCGACAATGGCATTCTATTGGATTACACGTATAGCTATGCGACACACGCGAATAAATCAACATTTTCACGAAAAGGTGCTGTAAATTCGTTGCGATTTCTGCTGCTATTTTGGCAGAATTCTGCTTGTAGCGTCACAGATATACATGTATTTCGTCGATGCCTTGGACTGCACATGCAGTAGCCCGTTATTAGCACGTTGGTGAATCTCGATTTGCTGCGGCTCGTTATAGGAGGGCGTGGAGTGTGACCACACACTTCGAACTGGGTCTGTACCGGAGTTTTAACCCATTACCCGACCTCACCCGGTTACAGTTATAGTGGTTGACCCGTGACCCGGAGTTTCCAACTCAAGCAAAAGCACGTGCACGCAACTAAGCTTATACATCTAAAGACGTGAGGTCAATGGAACCGGGTTGATTTTCACAGGAGGCCGCGGCGTGACCTTAAACACGTCTCTTATAAGCTTACGCGGCATGCACGAGCCAACAGTTAGCTGTCCAGCTTACTTTGCTCATGCTTGAAGTTGATAGTGTCTTTGTGAGTGAACTGGCCACTGGTCAGTCGCTCGTCGGTCATTGTATATCTGCTGCTGTGGACTGGACTTCCGGTCTCACGCTGACCGGTAGTGTCTAGACCGGAAGTGGAAATTGATGGTCACGTGACTGCCGCCAGTTCGGCCGATTGTCACGCCGGCACAAACAGGTAATTATGCTTACCGTGTTGAAGGCTGCGTATGTTTCAGACTATACAATGCTGTATTGCTGTTATAAAACGGTATACCGTGTTGCTATAGTACGGCACCGTTATGTTTTTACTGTTTGCGAAAAAATTGCATGCTTTGCGACTGCAAAAAGCAGCACAAAGACGTCTCTGGTTTGGCAGATAATCATCTGCGGAACACAGCGCCGTATATCAATAATTTGTATTTATTGCTGAGTGATAACACGTATCGTGTCGCGCGCCGGCAGTCGTTAAGCCGGCGTGAAATCTGTCAGCTGTCTGTTGGCGTTGCAAAGGCTAATTCGGTTTAGTTGCATTTAATCAGTTTTAAATTTCCTCTGCCCGTGGCGCTGCGAATAGCAATTTTGTATTGGCAAACGTGTCGGGGCGCGTTGCCGTGACATGTCGCACACATACGTACTATCGAACGCATTGAGAAGTTGTTTAGTGCAGCCCTATAGGGTACTCGCTGGCTCCTGAAATGACTGCGTGGTTGGCGGCGGGTGTTACCACAGCATACATACTAGGTGGTTATATATGCTGTGGTGTTACCACAGTCGGGCATTGATTACAAAACCGGCGAACTGATAATATGTTTCAGGTTTCCGGCATGTGTGCCTGTGTGCGTGGTTTTTAATTAAACTCCGCCGCTTTCGCTTTTAAGCGCCGCGGTTTCACGCAAGTCAAATGAGGCATCGATTTCTGCTGGGCGAATTGTTTCATCTTTTTGGCAAAATGTCAGCGATTTTTTTTGCTTTTTGTGGGGCCAGCACAAAATTGCAAGAGCCGCAAACGAGCGGAATATTACCACCATATTGCCAAATAAGGCCTGATTTTGAAAAAAGTAAGCTGCGAAAGGCAGAAAGGGTTAATCAAAGAAAGTGAATTGAACGTGCTTGCAGCGGAATCACAGGCTGAACGGTAGTTCAAGCCCTGTGTTAACGGCGACTTCTCTTTCTTATGGGAAAGCCAAAAATTCGACCCCCCACAGAATCAAAACCC
>Ga0209671_1006830_pt1 | contig 11777 bp, 5 predicted proteins | sample WorMetHERISLAND2_2_FD_187401 | JGI IMG/M metagenome (GOLD analysis project Ga0209671, IMG submission 187401) | Marine gutless worms symbiont microbial communities from Max Planck institute for Marine Microbiology, Germany - Olavius geniculatus... | ecosystem: Host-associated > Annelida >...
CAAATATAGTAGCTGTGTAGTATGTTGCAGCATTGTGCTTGACTGAGTTAACACGTAGATTTAGAGGTAACTGGAACTTTCGTACGCGAGAACTTTCGTTCCCAGGAACGAAAGTTCCATAGGTGGAACTTTCGTTTCTTGGAACTTTCATTCCCTGGAACTTTCGTTTTCAACATCAAAATTAGCATGGAACTTTCATTCCCTAACATTGATTATTAGGCCTATACTGTACACATTTTTGACGTGATTTTTTAATTATAGCTATGCTGTAGACGTTGATGGTACCATTGTCATCTGTCTCTCATCCATCTGTCCGTCCATCCATCCGTCTGTCTGTAACGGATGTATTGTGGATAAGTGTTGGGTCATAGAGGAAAACTTTTTGCACAAATTAGTTCCGTGTCAATGCTCTCTGCATACAAAATTTCGGGGATGGAGTGCAAGGGAAACATTTTCAAATTTGGGGTTGAATAGACGAGGGTAGGCAAATGTGCATTCTTTTCAATGGAAAACTAGCCATATCTCGCCCTTTCAGATGAGATAAAAATTGTCACACTTGGAAGGTCAGTACTGCAACAAGAAATAAGCTGTAGTACATCTTCTCTAGTAACAGCTGGGCTTTCTTGTTATTGGGCCTATTATATATATATCCTGTTGAAACTCTAGCTATATACGTCCGAGTGACACAAAATTGGAGCTTTTTCGCTGAACTATAAGCACTACGTAAGGATAAGGGTTCAGTAATTATCAGTGTCATGGAACGAAAGTTCCTGAGGACGAGGAACGAAAGTTCTCAGGTACAAAAGTTTCATGAATCTATTTACATAAGTTTTAATCTATGTTGATCCAGGCCTATTTGCTGTGTTATGTGCAGTATAACTGGCACATGCATAAAGTATAAGACAGTGAAAGGGCAAAATCAACGGTGGATAAGGTGTAAAGTTTTGATTACCACTTTATCAGTCGATGTGTAAAGTGCATTGTTATGCAGCATGTCACAGAACTTAAAACATCTGCGGTTATCGGTTTGGATTAATTTGTCTAGTGAGTTTTAGCAGTGCTGTGAAGATGTTTCATGTGCTGTTTGTATTGTTGTAATAGGTGTTGAAGTTAAAGGAAAAAATTGCGGAAGAGAAAGGCACTGATTATGCTGTCGACAATCAGAAGCTTATATATGCTGGTTACTATTTCGCACGAGATTTTCATTTATTTTAATCATTTTTAATCTCTCTGCTTTTATTTTTGCATCGACTGTTAAGCATACCCCGTTTACTCAGTCTGTAATGGGTATATTGTGGATAAACAGTCAGAGATAGGGCCTTGGTTGCTATTGATCTGTAATAGGAAATTGCATAAACTCTTTCAGATGAGATGAAAATAATCAACCTTGGATAGCCTTGAAAGTCAGTACACACTGTTGTGGCTAAATGATGTGTTACATCTCAGAAACGTTGAGAGACAGAGCCAAAGTTGCTGTTAATCACTGATCTGGTGTTCACATTTACTGCCCTTGGACACTGGCATATGGTCGGACCACCCCAGCGACAGCTGGGTTTCTTGTTATCACTTTCAGACTCGTATTGGTGGTTTTAATCAGCCTTATTGGCCCCTTAACCTTTCCATAGGCTGTATCTTTGTTCATACTTTTCATTCACGTTCACACAATGTTAAACAGTTTAAAATCAATTTACATTTTGTTTGTATTTGCTTCTCAGATGTCTGAGCAATTTTTTGAAATATAGCAATTTCATTGTTGATAGGTCCTGTAGATTGTAATCTTAAAAATTAGAGCTGTCGAAGTGTTAGTTTTTTAACACATCAATTAACGTATTTATTAATGCACCCAGGCTGTCGAGAGGGAGGGTAGGGAGGTAAGTTACCCCGGGAATTGATTGATCAGTTTTTTGAAAGGTGTAAATGTTGGTGATTTTGTGAGCTGATGTTTATTGTATCATACTGTACGTATATCATCATGCAGCTGATCTGTTGTGCTGCAGGTAAAATTCTTGAGGACTCAAAAGCCATCAGCGATTATAAGATAGAAGAAAAGAATTTTGTTGTTGTCATGGTGACCAAGGTACGAAATCAGATTGTTGCCATGTTTTGCCAAATAAAATTTATTAGGGTGCTTGAAGAAGCTAGGTTATTAAGGTCATGTTAGTCACAAGCTGTCCAAATTTTTCATTCAAAGCAGAATCTTAATTTATATAGCACTTTCATGTTAGCCTTTTATATTGTTCGTACATTGTTAGTCATATATCGGAGCAGACACAGTAACTTGCTTTTAAAGACTATGAGGGAAATATTAGTGCTCATCTTCATCTTTTGTGAGGTGGTTAGACAGAAAGCATGACTTGTAGGAAGTTATGGCATCTGATAGAGCGATTAGTATTTATATATTTTTTTGCATGTAAAATTGCAGTTCTTATAATGATTAACAGTAGGTATAGAAATTTACAGCACTGATAATATGAGTTACATGTGTCAAGCCTCGTGATGCACAAGTGCACAAAGCTTCTGTATGAGTGGCTATTTTTTAAGCATTAAAATGTTGATATTATGTTCTTACCTTTGCAGTTGAACACTGTAGTGTTGTAAGTAATAAAATGCAATTCTCAGATCTCAGATGGTTGACTGATTAGAGTTTTGCTGTACGCAGCCGAAGCCGAAAGAGGCAGAAAAGCCAAAAGAAGCTGAGAAGCCTGTTGAAGCACCCCAGGCCCCGCCAGCAGCAGCCGAGACTGTTGCCACTCCACGGACAACGGCACCAGCCACCAGTACTGTGACAACAGAGCCAGCATCTGCACCGTCAGCTGTTGTCTCACAGTCGGCCGGCTCACTGTTTGAAGCTGAGGGTCTGCTGGTGACCGGTGAAACGTACGAGCAGACTGTGCTAGAGATCATGTCGATGGGCTTTGAGCGCGACGCAGTCGTACGTGCACTGAGGGCCAGTTTCAACAATCCTGACCGTGCTGTTGACTACCTGTTTAACGTGAGTTGTCATCTTCGTGAGTGAGCAAACTGAGCATTTGCGCTTTCAGATGCCAGTGTTATGTGCTTAATTGACTGAGTAAACACAGAATTTTATGCTAAGCTGGCTCAATCCGAGGTCACTTGCATAATGTTTCTGAAACGTGCTTCGTCTTTAAGTAGGATTAACACTTTCTCTTAGAATAAATACCAAGATTGAAGATAATCGCGAACATGAACTGAAGTCTGATTTTAGCTTTTTTTTTTCTAAGAAGAACGAACATTTGTGATTATCTGCTAGATAAGAAAAAGGATACTGGAAATGGCAGATATCACCAAATTTAATGTGAACATCATGTTTAACACCAGACAGCTGCAATGCAAATGAATATGCATTTTTCTTAATTCTTGGTTATTCGAAAATTTTCTAATCGGTTTTCAGTTCACTTTCTGAATAAGAAATAATTTAATCAGACTCTGTTTTTAGCAGATATCAGGAGAAATAGATCAGAATAAAGATAATTCTTGTGCTTGACCAAACGTGAAGTTACATAATCACTTTTTGTTTAACTGAGTCTACTTATCTGAGAATTACTGAAGGTTTGGCTGGGTTCCCGAGATAAAAATGTTGTAACGTTGTTGCAGTCTTTGATGTCTTTCTGCTTCTATAACCAGCAAGTGCTGCATTAGAGAAACAGTGAATCACAGTTCTGAAGTGACTGATTGAATTAATAATGTAGCCTTTTTTAAATATTTCTAGTGCGTATTTTCACTGTCATATGAAATGCATGAAAATGGTGACCGTGATGTTGGTAATTGTATTAACGAACACTAAAATTAACTCTGCCTTCTATCTCTCTGGAGTAGGTAAGTCAAGTACCAGCCTCTCTGGCTGAGGTTAAGGCGGGGCATGTTCACTTGTGTCGGGTGCCAGCTAACACTGTGTGATCCCATATAGCAAGTGATGCTACGTAGCTCTGTGATGGGTTTCTTATTAAGTACTATGTGCTGCCTTTCTGCTGTGCAGGGCATCCCGGAAGAGTTGCTGCAGCCAGCTGCTGCACCTGTCCAAGCACCAAGTCAGCCACCGGCTACCACCGAGAGCCAGTCACCAGCTTCTCGTACGTACCACTCACCAGTTCATTATGACGTTTCCCGTGCATGAAAATAGCTAGCGCAGAAATCTGATGCTTCTAGGTAAGGAAGTAATGTAACATGAGGTGACGCTGATCTTTGTTTTCTCAGCCTACAACCAGACATCAGTTTACAAAGATATAGGACTAACGCATTGCACGATGTGTATGTTTACACCCCAGCTTTCGCTAGTACTCACGGGCCATGGTTGATGGCTAGACTGAGTTGTACAACACATCAGTGGTGTTATTGCCATAAATTAATTGATATTTGACTGTACAGAGAGTGTTAAGAAGCTAGCAACAAATGCACCAACATAGGACAAAATAGAGTGTATAGAAATTGTTCTATATGGAACTTGTGAGAGATGCATGTTGTCTATACATGGCAGTATTTCAGTGTTGTTGCTGTAGTCAGTGGTCCGTGTGTTTGCGTGTATGATCTGACAGAGGCTGGAGGGGCTCCACCGGTCGTGAGTAGTGCTGGTCTGACTGCTCCACCGGCTGGCTCTGCAGCTCAAGGTATGCTGATTACCTGTAATAATAACCTGTGATGCCTGTTGTTACTTGTTAGCTTTATGGTGCACATTTGTACAGTTGCATGTTTTGTCTCAAGTGTTAAGCATTGAGTTATTGATAATGATTACTGGGGCAGCAGTGACTAATTTTTAGCTGACCCTACTTAAGTAACGGGTGGGTTATTGGTTTGAGTTGTCGTTCGTCTGGTTGTCTGTCTGTCCATAATGGATGTATTGTGGCTAAGCTTTAGATCGTAAGGGAAAACTTTTGCACGATTAATTAGCCATGTGTATGAAACTTAGACACGCAAAATTTTAGCGATGTAGTGCAATGGGAGCATTTTTACGTGCGAAAGCAGCTACTGCTTTCACCGCATCTTAGCCATCGCAATTCTGTCTGTTCGTCACGCGGGTGGATCAGTCAAAAACGGTGCAAGGTAGGATCACCAAATCTTCACCATCGGCTGCCTGGAAGACTCTAGTTTCAGGAACCATAAAGCTTTTCCGTAAATTCGAATGGGGTCACCTCGAACAAAGGCGCTAAGTGAGAGGGGGGTGGGCAAAATTTGCGATTTTTGGCCAATAAGTCGCTGTATTTCAGTAACGGTGCGAGATGGGGCCTAGGTTACTGTTAATCACTAATAGGAAGTCGTACACTGGCTTTCGATTGGCGCCGAATTCAATGACCTTGAGTGACCTTGAATGCCAAAATAGGGGGTTTTATGTATTTTTTTGGCAATTTTGGGCTGCGACACAAGTCTATATCATTCATGAGGTGGCGCAATGCAACCGCGATCCAGATAGAGAATTTGGTATTTGTATATTAACTTAGCGTGAACACCCCAATTTTCAGCTAAACTACTGAACCGGAACTGCTATAGGCTTTCGTGCGTCTCGTGAGCATTATCTCAAATTTCTTGTCAAATTTGGGGTTCAGTGTTGGGGGTAGCAAATTTAATAGATAATTGGCCATATATTGGAAACGGTGAGAGATATGCCAAGGTTACTATTAATCACTAGTAGGAAGTGGCATACACCCTGTAAGACTAGATGGAAATCATTGAGTGACCTTGGATGACCTTGAAGGTCACTGACAACCAGTATGGTCAACTATCCTAGCGACAACTGGGCTTCTTGTTTATTCTTGTTATGGTTTTATCTGCCAGTGTGGAGATTCGTAACCTTGTAATCAATAGCATGCTTTTACTGCATGCATAATATGTCCCTAGTGCGCCCGGAAACGATAGTTTTTCGAGCAGACTTATGTTCCATCAGCCTATCAGCGTGATGTTTTGCACGATGATCAGTAGTAGGCCGAATTTTATAATGCCGATGCAAAAATTCAGGGGCCTTCCCCCCCCAAAAAAAAATTTAAGGGACCAAAAACATGCACAATTTGGCCTGTCTTCGGATGACTTCAAACTTTGATGGCAAATATCTCCAGAATGGATAAAGATATTCAAAATCGGACAAGTACTTAATCGAATGCAATCCCTCCCACGTTCGGCGAAAAAAGTCCAGTGAACTTGGTTTACTAATCACGGAGATCTAGTGGTGAAATTGTACCTATCCAAATCGACTTATTCTGAAGACCATATTTTGGCTTCTAAGGGGTGCTGCATCTCTAAATTTTTATATGCGCTAGAGAATGACCGAATCTTGCTAGTGCGCCCCACCAGGAACTGGGGTCCCCTTAGACAATTTTTTTAAAGGGGATCAAAATGGCTTAAAATTGATTTAGCTGCTCCTGTAACTTTTGGGGTAGAGGGAGTGAGCACAAAACTTTGCCACATGACGTGCCATAAAGTGGGCATTATCACTCGTAAAAATTTTTTTGTGGGGGTCCGCGCCCAAAAATGTGGAAGGCAAAATGTCAAAAATTTGATGAAGTTTTGGATAACTTTTGACTTTGACCGCGAATATGTTAGGAACTGATCGAGATATCGAAAATCAGAAACAATCTTGATCGAGGACGATTTCTACGGGGTCTGGCAAAAAATTGGTGAACTTTGGTCCACTACCAAAAAAGTTAGAGGTGTGGATGTTGAACCACGTTAAGTCGACAATGCGCTTTCTGAGTATGCTTAGGCATTTTGAGTTCAGGCCGTTCTGCTACCAGGGAAATTTCAACCCCCTCAATTTTTCCCCAATCGAACTTTTCGGTGCTGGGGCTGGGTGGACTCGCGTTGGGCTTTGCCCCAATCTTCTAGTTTGTCATGGTATAGTGCAGGCTTAAGTTAGGTCAAATTCTCCTTCGTGGTGAATGTGTTATAAGGTAAATGGTTCCTACAGGTCAGGAAAAATTGGGAAAGGCCAGGGATTTTATGTTGTCAGGAAAATGTCAGGGAAAAATGTTATTTTTGAAAAATCAGGGAAAATGATCTTGGATCATGCAGACTGCAGATATCTGTGATTTTTTTGCATCTCCAAATATTGAAAAGCAGGCATATTTGTAGCTTCCATTGACCATCCAAAAGCTAGAAGTGTTTCAGCTTCAGGGGGCCTTCGCTTTGCTGACCACCCGGCCAGTTCCTTTGTCGTTTGGATATTGCTCCATTAATACGGTTTCATTATCTGTGCCATTAGTGTGCCAGTACCATTTTTGAAATTTGTGCACTAGTGTTAATGTTTTGATAAGGTTACGGAAATTGTCATTCCGTGACTGGAAAAGTCAAGGAATTTTGCTACAGAAGACCTGTAGGTAGGGATGCTGGTTTATAGCGGAGATTTTTTTTAAATATGCGGAACTTTTGAGGCAAAATATGTGGGAAAATATGCAGAATTTGGTGAAATATGCGGCGCATGTATGCTGCATATGTGCAGCATATTTTTCTGCATATTTCCGGCATATGCAATTTCGAGTGACGGAGAATCATAATCATGATCATTAATAGGCCTATTCAGCACAGTTTTGACATTTTTGACTTAATATATTAAACGTCTAACTGTAAATACCGGTAATCGTTTGCCACCAAAAATATTTAACGGCCTTGAAAGAACGTTGTACAAAAAATGCTATTGCATATGCGGAAATATGCACCGTATGTGCGAATATATGCGAATTTTTGAATATGCGGCATAGTTTTCGAATATGCAATTTTGAAAATGCCATTATATGCGGAAAAATATGCGATATGCTGGTTTTGGCAAAATATGTGATTGCATATGCGATCGCATATTCGAATATAACCAGCATCCTTATGTAGGAACCCTGAGTAAATCTACTCTTATCTACAGGGTGCTCCAAAAATGGCACAGAGTTTATGGCACCATAATTTTGCAACTGTACATCACAGAGTCATGCAGATTTCAGCAAAATGTTCCGAAAGAAATTCTTTACATGACTCAAATCACTGTTTAAATACAGCAGTTAAACAGTTAAGTATTCTTTGTTTTTGCTGCTGGCAAGTGGACTATTGAAAAACAGTATTACTTTCAATGTACTTTGGTCCATAAAACTTGCCACTATTATTTTTTCAATAGCTCCATGAACATTGGCCAATTTTAATAATTTTTGGCATGCGACATTTAAAAAATGTGACACAAATGTCTACAGTAGTTTTGGCCACGTCGCCCTAAGGTTGTTGCTACCCTACCTTGTGAAATGCTGAAGTCGTAGTTTGACCATTGACAACAATGAATTCAAACTGGGTAGTGCATGCATCAGCTCAGAAAATTACTGAGACCACAAAATCATTGAAAATCTGTTGCTTCGTCTTTATTTTAAAATTGTAAGTTGACAAACTGAAATGATACATCAATGGCGAGTGGGCCACTGGAGTCATGCAGTTACTGAACGTGCTGTTGGCAAATGGTGTCAACGTCTACTGCTTTCGTTTGTGCTACAGGAGGACATTTTGAACACATGCTGAAATGATAATGATGTGATGTGACTTATTCTTCTTCTTTTTATGGCGTACTCTTCCAGAGCGTAGCCTTGTCCACGATGTGACGCCAGTCCGCCCGCCCAGAAGCTTTTCTGCACGCAGAAGAAAGACCAATGTTCAGAGGTCTCAGGTCTGCCTCCACCGAACGTAACCAGGTGTGACTGGGTCTCCCTGCGGGCCTTCTCCAATCCGGAGGAAGCTTGCGTATCGCGGCAGCAATGGCACGATGGTGATCTTCGTCAGGAGAGCTGCGGGCGATGTGACCGAAGAAACGGAGCCGTCTGCTTGTAACTATGCTGCAGAGCAGCTGATAATTCGAGCGGGACCGGACTTCATCATTGGTTATGTGGGGGGTGTATGGGATCCTCAGAATCTTGCATAATGCCCACATATCAAACGCATCCAGGCGGGCGCACAAGTATTTCGTAGTGGTCCACGTTTCACACCCATACAACATGACTGGCACAATGTAGGTCTGATAGAGACGGATTTTCGTATCCAGTCTGATGCCTGATTTCCAAATTCTTTTTTCCAGCTGTTGCATGCAGGTTCGTGCCAGTCCTATCCGGCGAAGGATTTCGCCTCTGCTGCCACCAGAGGAGTCAATCATACTGCCCAGATAGACGAATGAGTCGACCACCTCAACAAGTCCATCTGCCACCTGGACTGTTGGGCATGGAGCTGGATTGCTTTATGTGACTTATTGACTGATAATAATTGTCAATTACGTTTGTCGCTATTCATTTAATAATTTCTGAGCCAACGCATACGCTACCCGGTAGGAATTCATTGTTGTCAATGGCCAAACTGCGACTTCTGCATTTCACACGATAGTGTAGCAACAACATTTAGGTGAGGTGGCCAAAACTATAGACCTTTGTGTCACTTGACACAGTGTCAAGGGTGATACTGTTTTTGCGTAGTTCAATTGCCAGCAGCAATAATAAAGAATATTCAACTGCTGTATTCAAATATTGACTTTAGTCATGTAAAGAATTTCTTTCAGAACATTTTGCTGAAAACCACATGACTCTTAAGACGTACGGTTGCAAAATTATGGTGTCATTAAGTTTGTGCCGTTTTTTGGACCACCCTGTGTGTACATAATAATTGATATTCCATCATTTGCTGTAAGAAAAGAAACTACAGCTGAGCGTTTGTTGAGAAGCCTGATCCTTGGCAGCAGTTTGATGCAAGCTTTACAATGTTCTGTGTTAGGAGAGGACCCGCTTGCATTTCTCCGCAATCAGCCGCAGTTTATGCAGATGCGACAAGTGATCCAACAGAATCCCAACTTGCTGCCGACGATCCTTCAGCAGATCCGCCAGAGCAATCCACGACTACTCCAGGTCAGCACGTCACGTCAACTGCCGGATCTTGTTTTAGCTTACTGGCTAATTTTATTGATAACTCTAGTAGATGTGAATATACAGTACCTAGTTGCACAGAATGCATCAGTTGACACAGTAGTGCATGTCGTTTACTGATAAAACCCAATGCAACTTGACATATGTATACGTTTATACAGGTACCACAAAATTGCTATCAGAGTACTGTGTTGTTATTTGCACATCACACACACTTTTGCTAAGCATTAGCCACAGACTGAACGTTTACGCTCGCACACAGTGGGCCTAACAGTTCTAACGCTTGTTTCAATAGTAAGGGCTACATGCTGGAATTCAACAGATGCTGCTTTTGTAACGTGTTGTCTAGGCTGCAAAGCCGTAAAATGGCTGATGAACTTTTGGTGGGATTTTGTAATCTACTAACTATGAAGCTATAATAACAGCAAAGATATGGGATAAACAAAAAAAAACTTCACGTATCAATAGTAGTATAATAAGTAATAAGTATAATAGTAATAGTAACACTGCATGTCGGACCAGCGCGATGTTGGCGAACACTACCGTACCGTACAAAGGTCTACTTTGTCAGACATTTGGATGTCACGTGGCATTGCATCAAGCGATGACTAATTATCAATCTTATTACAACAAAGACAGCACAAATACAAATATAAGTACTAGCAAGGTCTTGAATTACTTGTTGTGTCAACTGACGCATGTTGTCGTTTTGGTTGTATCAATAACTCCGTCATTCTAGTGTTAATAATGGCAATACTGAGACGGTAAGTCATCAAAGAATGACTCATTTCGCAGCGGTTGTTCCACACAAACAGGAACTGTAAGTGTTCTTCACAGAGACACATGTCAGTTGCCGGCATTGTAGTGTTGCTACTGTCTTGTGAAGACTTATAAGCTTAAAACACTGAATCATGATCTGACCCTATGCCCCACCATTCAGCCACCCCTGTGAAAATTTTGTCATTTTTTGACTTGGACTGAAGAACTATGACTCGCAGCCAGTAAATGTTCGTGCTCCATCGGTCAGTTTGAATTAACAGTGATGCCATGATGAACAGTGTGACTTCCACATCACGTCAGTGATGTCAGTGTGACGTGTAGATACTGCCACGTGTGAGCTCAGTTTGTGAATGTAAAATATAAGTTCTCATGATGATTGAAACGTAAACTTTATGTTATTTGAAGTTGGGGAATTTCTGGTTGACACAAAAAAAGCCCTGCTAATGCAATGGGGAACGTGCAACAGCGGTGCATGTTTGAAAGCCTAGTAAAACAAGATTCAAGTCAGTCTAAGAGGCCGCCAGACAACCGGCGGCTAAATTATCTATAATGTTTTATAGTACTCACCAGAGGGGCGACCTGTCTCGCTCAGCCAACATCGTATTGGCTGAAAATCACAAATTTTCTCTACCCCCCTCTCATTTAGCGCCTTCATTTGGGGTGACCCCCTATGAATTTATGAAAAAGCTTTACGGTTGCTGAAACTATCCAGGCAGCCGACAGTGATGATTTGGTGATCCTAGCTTGCACCGTTTTTTGACTGATCCACCCGTGTGACAAACTGACGGACGGATAGAAAGCATTGCGATGGCTAAGATGTGCTACATTTCCCAGAATATTACAGGCTGAAAGAGGTTGACTTTTCTGCATTGTCATCTGGTGTGTAGATAATAACACAGAATCAGGATCGGTTCGTTCAGATGCTGAATGAGCCCGTGACTGACCCACTAGCACCGGGAGCTGCTGCAGGCGGCCAGGCTGGCGGTGGACAGATGCCAGGCATGGGTGGTATGCCGATGCCGGACGAAGCGTCTTATATTCACGTCACACAGGAAGAAAAGCAAGCTATTGATAGGGTAGCTTTTTCTGTATTTCTTGTTAATTTTTTTTGCCACCTATACG
>Ga0209671_1006833_pt1 | contig 11776 bp, 10 predicted proteins | sample WorMetHERISLAND2_2_FD_187401 | JGI IMG/M metagenome (GOLD analysis project Ga0209671, IMG submission 187401) | Marine gutless worms symbiont microbial communities from Max Planck institute for Marine Microbiology, Germany - Olavius geniculatus... | ecosystem: Host-associated > Annelida >...
TAAAAATACAGTAAGGATTTAAAAGACATATAACTTTAAACACGCCCTCTTTTCGAAAAAAAATTATGGTGTCATCGCAGTACATAATAGGCGTCAAAGACGCCATCGATGTGTTACGCGTATATAGCCTACGTAGTGTGGTGTGAATGGAAACATGCAATTCGAATTTGAAGTCCGTAGTTTTAGGCGTTTTGAAGCAATTAGTATTTAAAGCCCAAACTGGTCGTATTGACCACTTTGCTGCGCACAAACAGACAGACAAACGCATCGGAAAAAACATTATCTGTGTTATTGACTGCGTACACTTGGCGGAGATAACTAAACATTTTTACCGCGCCGCGCCCGTGAAATGTGCCCCTGTCTACGCCTAGGCTAAGAAACAGACTGAACGAGACCTGGAGATGGACGAATGGAAGTCGCTGAGCTGCTGGTTTGAGGCTCGCACGCAGCCGCCTGGCGTCTGATTCGGCAAAGACTTGAGCGCGAGTTCAAGCCAGTGCAAAGCCAACTGTATACACATACACGTATGTAAAGTTTAAACCATAATCAGCTCGCAAAACTCAGCTGTAGTTCTGCGTCATAAAGCAAAACACGGTGTAGTCTATGCACGTTTTGTGTCTGGGGTGGTATAAGCTCGTACTGCGTACTCGCTTACCGACTCAAGCAGTGACGTAACTAACACATACATACGCACTATTAACGCACAAACTAAAAGCCCGTACAAAGCAACAGAACTGAGTTGAACTAAACTGAGAGTTCAGTACAGTTTAGTTTAGTCCTGTCGCTTTGTTCAGGCCTTAGTGTGTAAACTATTCGCTATGACGTTAGTCATGTAAACTACAAAATACCTGATATGTATTATAGTGTTTGAACAACCTTAGCATATGCTATTAGCAATAATTATTCACAGTTTAAATGTGCTCTATGATGAAACCCAAGTTTTTCTCCACACGTAGATTATCAATCAAGCGGGATTAATCGTTAGTTATAACAACTATCTCGACGAAATTACAATTTATTCGCATAAAAAACAGCAATCGTTTACATCAGTAAACGAAAAACCACGTAATGACGACGCCAATTAACGAAAACCAAAATAAAAAAAAACATCAAAACAAACAATGCTTATAACTAGGAAAAAAATTCAAACACCAAAAAAGTGACATTTTTGGCCCATCCTGTAGATTTCATGCATATGCTGCATTTGCAAAAGTGACAAGTAACTAAAGTAATTTGATATTAGGTTGAATCGCTTTATTTCTATTTGCCTGCAAGAATTTGAATTGCATGTTTTGGCTGCGGGGTTCGTCCCACAAATCTCTTTTTTTGCGGTTTCAGAAACTCCATCTGACACAATGCGCCCCAGAAGTGTATCTGCCAAATGGCTTCCAAATCCGTCGAACGGTTAAAGCAGAATGCACGAATGGGACAGACAGACGACAGAGTACTCTAGGGGGATTCGTAGCTTTAGGCGAATTCCAGCTAAAAGAATAGTTTAGTTGAAGATACTGACGGCTCGGTCCATTGCAAGGAGTTCGTAGAAGACTTCGGTGGGGAGGTGGACCATAGAGCGAGGAATGTCAAACACGCACGCTTTGACGATGCCGGCGACTAGCGAAGGACCGATGTCTTGAACCACAGACCGCACCAGCTGACGCCGAGTCGCATAGTCGTGGCTGTCCTGTTATACAGCGTCACCAAATTACAGTAATCCATGGTCGTATCAGAACTTCTGCGAGCCCGGGAATGAGAATTTCAAATGAGCAGATGAATGATAAGTAGTAATTACCATGAACTTGAAGTGGGCTGCGTACGGGGGGGGTGTGTTTTCTTCCAGTACCCATTAAGCAACGATCTCAGAAGGGGCACTTATAGTGCTGCTGCGTCCTCCTATTTTTTTTATTTCTGCGTTGCAAAATCGCCGAAATGCGCACTTGGTGCAACATCGGCCCTTATTCGTGTTCAATTGCTTCTGCGCTGTAATAATCTGTTCCGCTCATTATCTGCCCCATTGCTATAGCATAGCAAGGGATAGATTATAAAATCACTTGCGTCTGTCTGTCATTCTGTCAGTCTGTCTGTAAACACGCCTACGGCCGCAATTTTGATTCGATTTTGATGAAATTTTGCACAGTGATTCGGGGCCCGAAAAGTAAGATCGAGTTTGTTTGGGATAAAAATCTGATAACTCATTCCCCTATTTTACCCAAATTTAAAAAAAAAATTGCATTACGGTTTATGGAGATTTCAAAGCGGTATAACTCAGTCCCCGTAAAAAATAATTGCGCGCTGTGTTTACGTACCCCCTATTTTCGGGGTCGGACAATCTAACGGTGTTATTTAAAATCACCCTATATCGACGCCTGTTGCCATAGCAACCATTCAAAAGTTGCAAAATTTTGCATTACAGCCAATGGAGATTTCAAAGCGGCATAACTCGGTCCCCGTAAAAGATAGTTGCGCGCTGTTTGCACCTATCCTCCTATTTTCGGGCCCGGGTTATCCGACGGTGTCATTTAAATTTCTCCCCTGCCGACCCCTGTTGCCACGGCAACAAATTTGGAAACAAAATTGACTACAACTCGGCCCCCATGAAAAATAATTGCTCCCATGTAAATGTCTCCTCTGAAGACCCCTGTTGTCATGGCAACCAACTGTTTTTATCCAAAGACAATATTGGCTGCAAGCTCACAAGAGCGTCAAACGCTGAAACGCAGCTGCTAGGCTATATAGCGTGGCAATGGGACAGATACCTCGTTCCACAGAACGTATTTCCAGTTAAAACTATTTTTTTCTGACGACCACACAACAAACGAAAAGTGTTGAGTAAAAAGTTCACTAAGTTTTTTCACTTATTCCTTTTTGCGCCTACCTAAGCTGTGGGCCTAAAGCTGCAACCCCTTTCGCCCCATGATTAATTCCGCCTGCCGTAATCGTACAGCGTGCAAATATTTTTACACAACAATAATTTAATAACAACGTCAAACTCGTGTGACATCGCCGCGAGTCGCATGTTGGTTAAGCCGCATCTTACGGCCGGGGGTTCCGACACGAAATATTCCGATGGGTGTCCGAAGCCACTGCCCAATACAATGCACACGCGTACTTGATGCCATAAACTTTATATATACAGTACATCTTTATTTACAACAAATAAAACGGTAGCACATTAAAAAATTAACTAAAATTAACTAATTATAATATCAATCGTAATGTCCGCAAACATAATCATACTGAGCTATACTATTCGATAGTTTCAACAGTTCGTGTCAGGATAATTTCGCTAGGTAGTCTAATTCGAAACGCATTCCACATTCGTTTACAATATCAGTGTTTGTCGTACAAAATAATTTAATTAAAAATCGCATCACCACAAAGTCTAAGCTACGGTATCTCATTGCGTTCAATAACGACATTATGCAAGCAGCGTGAGTCTGACTGGCAGTAAAAATGTCACCTGTCGCAGTGGGTAAAATCGTGACTATTAAAATTCGTAAAATTATAATTTTAAGTGTAATAATTTACGATAAACTGTCGGAAGATAATCGCGCTGATAAAAAGACAGCGGCTGCTTACGCTGTAGTTGCGCGCTGAGAGTACGAGTTCTTTGAGAAAGACCGTGACGGACTCGTGTGCGTCGCTGTGTTCCAGGGACAGACCAGCGATTGCGACGCGTAGCATTGGGTTGAGGCAATCACTGCGTAAGAACGGCACAGCACAACGCTTCACAAACCTGCAACGCCACGCCACTGACGGAATGAAAGACGTGCTTCGACGTGAAGTACGAGGTTGTAAAAAGTAGATGTACAAAGTGCACAGCCTGGTACGCCACTGCCGTGGCCGTGGCAATCTTATGTTTCGTTGCTGATGTCTCTTTTTTTCCAGTGCGGGATTTCCCGAGCTCCATCGGCCAATCGCCGTGATTGCCACGTGATCGCAAGTGGGTTCTATTTTATAATCTAGATCCCAAAATTTAAAAAGCCATTCAACAAAAAACGGAGTGGGCTAGAAACGTGCAAAATGTGGTCAGATTGCGGACAATTATAAACTTCGATCGCATCTCCTGAATGGACAGACAGCGACGAGCGAAAAACGGCAGTATCAACGGTAGGCCTAATCACGCCGCGTTGACAATAAAAGACTTGGTAGGCCTAACTGTTGTCCAATAGCAACAAAGTTTAAGTGTGTTTTAGACGTGAGTGACAGGTTTATCCGATTGTTTTATTCACTTAGGGTTTTTGGTGTTCTGTCATCTTGGATTCTTTGAGGTTACTGCCTCCTTCCAGTGCCATCCTGGATACGCCTCTGATTATACCCACCTTTCGTAATTTTTTCCAGAGAACTAAGGCGTGACAAAAACAGAAATGATCAAATGTTAGACTTTCGGCAGCAAAAATGAAAAATCACGGCGACAGGTAGTGCTGTTCGACTGCTTCTAGTTTCGTGATTCAACGAAATTATCCGCTTGATTCAAACACATCTTTCCGTTTCTGCACGCAACGACGACAATAACTAAGGTAATTAGATAGTCATTATTAACAAATAGCTTGCACGCACACTTTTAATTGTAACACAAGGCCTAACAGACGGAAGATACAACAGACAGATGTAGGTCTAACAGACAGTTAAGACACAGCGACACTAAGCAGCTAAAACGTCCGACAGAAATAAAACATTACGCCAGGAAGCATTAGATAGAGTATCAGAGTGGCCGAGAGCTTTGTAACAAGCATGAATAAGATGTTTCACGCTAACTGTAGTGAAGTTACAACATGGGATTCAGCCGCTGAACTGCCGACCACTTCACCGTCTGCCGACACCGCCAGGCAGACTGTATCAGCACAGGTAGCAGGAACAGTGGGGATGATCGTGAGCAGTATTGCTGTCATTGCTAATGCTCTGGTTCTTGTCTAATATTTTTTCCTGTTTCATTCTTCGTCACTTTTTTCAGCTTTTCCTTTTCTGATTCTCCCTTCCTTCTGTTTTCCTTTTCTTTTTTTTACCTTTTTCCTTTTCTTCATCGTTATGTCATTATTATCATCCTTGTATCTCTAACGCTATGGTTCTTGTGGTTCTAATCCGCGCACGTCGACAGTTCGGCAGCAGCGTCCATACGCTGATCGCCAATCAGTCGGCGATGGATCTCTTTGCCTCTGCATCTGCTATAAGCATCCTCATCGTGATGGTGACACGCGGCTTTCGCTACAGCGGCAATCGGATTGCGGACGGAGCATTGTGCGTGATCGTTGAAGCTGGAGTTCCGACGGCAGTTGGTTTAACTGCAGAAATCATCGGTCTCGTGGTCATCACGCTGGAACGCTACTTCAAAATCGTTCACGCCATCGCTCACCGAAAGCATTACCGTGACTGGATGACAACGGTGAGCGTGGCTTTGCCGTGGATCGGCGGAGTGTGCTTAATTCTATTTCCGGCAATGGGTACAACGAGGATCGTGAACGGACGTTGCCTAAGACTGAGTGTTTGGCCCAATGAAGCAATGATGACGGTAAGCACAAACATTTTACTATGGTTTTCAGCCAACTAAATATGTTGCAAAATAACAATTTTCCGACGTGATGGTCCATCGGTAAAATAACAAACATACATTAACATACATTTGGTAAGCAAATTAGTCACTGCTTGGAGTTTTGAACTGAAGTTAAGATTCTGTCGCTACATCGTTTGTATAATGTTCAGTCATCATCACCAATCCATCTTCGTTGTTATAACGTTGTTTGTCATCCATTCCTATTGTTCTCACTCAATCCCTTCAACCCAATCATTATTTTATTTTTTGTCCGCTGCATAACGTCATCAATCCCCAGGCCCACCACAAGGCTTTGTACGGTTGTTTTCTTCCAATCATCATTAACGTCTCTAGGTCTAAATTGCTTAGTTTCGCACTCAAAAACCCAGTAGGTAAATTGAGTTTACTGTTTTCATGAAACAAAGAATCTGCAGCAAAAACTGTAATTATTTGACAGACATTTGGAATCGTCCGATTCATGTTTCACTACGCAATTCCGGTCAGCGTGTTCGTCTACTGCTACGGACACATCTTTCACACAATCAGACGTCAGAGCAAAGTAGTCAGTGGTCAGGCGGCTCGTGGTCAAGACGTTCCCATGACAACCACGTCACGTGGTGTAAACACTGGGCAGGTTCAGCAGCAGGCGCCTGCAGCAGCAGCAAAGTTATCTCGCACTGAGTTGAATGTTCTCAAAACGATGATCGCCATCATTATTTGTTTCATGGTATTTTGGACGGTTCCTTCAATCGCCAATTTACTTCTTATTCTTGGGGTTAGTACGTGTTTCACTACAATGCTGTGTATAATTTTGAGGCGAAATCGCGCTTGCAGGACTGCTGGCATACTGGCCTAGTCGGTTAACGGCGCTGGCGGTTAATAGAGCCGACTTTAGCTGTATGCTGGCTTAATCTCAAGCAGATGCTGAACAAAAGTTCCACGGTTGCCGGTGTCAACACTGGTGGAAACACTGATAACCCTTGCTGGTTCAAAGCGCCCAAAGAGGGAATGGTCTTCCACGCAATAAATTTAGCTGTCTTCCTTTTTCCTTCTTCTCGTTCTTCTAGCTTGTTCTTCTTCTTAACGATTTTGCCTTTTTTGTTTTTTTTCTTTCGTTTTCCTTGTCCGTGTCCTTTTTTTCTTATTCCTGCTACTCACTGGTTTGGCGAGCCCATCGGTTACCGCTGGACATTGCTTCTATGTGAAACCAGTGTATGTCGGCCCTAAACTGCCAGTAATTAGCGTCCGTACGTTGTTCTCGACTGCGGTTGATTGGGGCCTATGTGTGTTTGGTTTTGGTAGATGCCAGCCTTAGACCTCAACGCGTTTATTCTCTCCGGTTCACTGGCCTACATCAGTTTCTGCGTCAATCCGCTGATATACGCTTCACGCTACAAAGTCTTCAGACGCTATCTCAAGCAGATGCTGAACAAAAGTTCCACTGTTTCCGGAGTCAATACTGGTGGAAACACTGATAACAATACACAAGCAGCTAGTGTCATTGGTCAGCATTAAGACGTTAGACAGCGTGTTCACGTGCTGTTATTATACTAGGCCATACATGGTGTTTCATAAAAAGGCGCCCTTTTCTTTCTTTCGTAATTTAGTCAAATGATAATCAATTAACACGAAATTCTTTACCAGATGTAGCTGAAGAAATACTTATTCCAAATATTTGGACAAAATATGGCTGTTAGTTAAATATTCCTTGCTAGTTGTGACGTAATGCTGACGTCACGATGTGTCGTGAGCACAAACTGGCTTGTCTCAACTGGTTTTGTTATTTGCTACCCTGCTTTGATGGCGAACTTTATCTTATTCACTGATAAAAAGTGGTCATCGTATCAGCTCTAAGCAACATGGGGGCATAAAATCAGGCCTCTCGCAATCCAAAAACTTAACCATTTCGCAAGCGGTGCCTGTTGGTGCACTGTCTTGCTGGAAGGTGCAAAAGTTAAGCTATTCCCACAAGTGTGTGAAAGTGATCGTTTTGGGCGTTTTTGTGGCCACAATGGTAAAACTTTACAGTTAGTTATCAGTGAACCAGATAAAACTCGCCATCAACACAGGGCAGCTATTCAGCAAGTCTGTCAGCACCGTTTGCGACAAGCCAGTTTGTACTCGCTGCACACTATAACGTCAACATTACGTCACGACTAGCAAAGAATATTTAATTAGCGCCCATATTTTTTCCAAATATTTTGAATTAGTATTTCTTCAGCTACATCTGGTAAAAAATTTTGTGTAAATTGAGCATTATTTGTCTGAACTATGAAAGAAAGAAAAAGAGCGCCTTTTATGAAACGCCGTGCACATTTTGTGAATTTGTATCAGTCTACGCAACCATCATGCAAACATGTAGTTTTTCAGGGAAAAATTGGCACGACAAAGTAAAGTAGTGCAGTAATTTTCAATGTCTTTCTGTCCCCTGCATTTATATGTTTTGTCTTTAGACGTTATGTTCTCACGCTTTTATGACGCACATATGTTTCGGTTTTCTGGCGTTATGTTAAGTTGTTAACGTCACGTTGTCATTTTGTCAGCACTAGTGAGGGCCGCTGTAACTGAACCTGTGACGTCCCGTGGTTTGCCCCTCCCCCTTGTTTCCGTTCATATTAGGTTGTATATCGTCAATTTATATATTATTAATTTGGACTAAAACAAGATGAAAATAACACCCTGGTCATGCGTAAAATGACACATTTTTGGCATGCATTTTTGCTTCATATCTCATCATATCTTATTTTCAGCATGCATTCAAGATGCTAAAACGTTCAGCAACTTGCAAGATTTGCAAGTATGCTTTGTTCTATTTTTACTGCAGGCCTACGTGTAACCACGGCCTTTATACGACCCCACGTTGTTACAGCGTACATCTTAGCCACGCATATTCCGCGTGTCAATCTTGCACTCTGGGAATGTCGTGCGAACAGTGTGTTTTAACACAGCTAATAGCAGTGACTGTACGTCGTATAAGTAACCCTTCGTGTCACGTAAACGATAAGCCGGTGTGCAATCTGCCTGAGGCGTCAAAATCGACCAGGAAAGACACAGCAACGTCGTGCATGCTGTCACCTAAAGCGCGATTTCCATCCAAAGCAACGCACGCAACGGACGCAAAGCAGGAACAGACACCGCTCGATCCTTACATTTTGGCTGTTGCAGAGCTTGCGTCATCTTCGTCCGTTGCGTACTTTCCTGCGTTCGTTGTGTATACGCGGCGATGGACGTAAGCGACGCTTAGCACACTGTACTGTGTAGTGTCTAGCGCATGCACGCGGTCCACTACAGCTGCAGGCCGTCGACCGAAGCCTTCAAGCCGATATTTTATCTGCTGTCTGCCGAGGTATGTGTTTGCCCCCAAGGTAGAACTGATTATTGTTGAGTTGCGATCCGAGGTTTTTCGTAGAGTTCTGGATCACCCAATCCATGACTCTTCGCCGTTAGGAAATCGGGCGTGAATTCGGGATGCGGATCGCTTGGTTGGTGGTTCCTGAAACCGGCTCCGGATCACATCCACACAGAGTCCGTTGTGTTCGCCAGGTGACAGCAGCGTTCTCGGCGGAGGTTTGTGCGGTCCGAGCGCTGATGTTTCAGTTTCGCATTCACCGATGCGTTTCTAGCGCGTGATTGACAGCCGTCGTGATGTCGACAGTTAGCAACAATTAGGACATTCGAGCAGCAACGTGGATAGAAACGTTTTACGATGATGACAGGCATACCGCTGCATTTAGAGATGGCAGACCGTAACAATACGACGACGACATCGGCATCATTTGCTACAGTAGCGCCAAGAGATGATTTAAACGAACTCAGCACCATCTGGACACCGGAGATCATCATCTGCCTGTCAGTCGTCTTGCTGCTGATGCTGCTCACGTTGCTAGGCAACGTGGTAGTCATCATCACTATCGTCAGTTGTGCGGAGCTGCGTAAGAAGCGGGTCAACATTTTCATACTGAATCTGGCTGTCGGCGACCTGATGGTCTGTTTCGTGGCCATACCGACCTACATACTGATCGTGGCGCTGGGTCAGTCGGAGTTCGGTGCTGTCACCTGCAAGCTAGCTGCCTACGGATTCATTGCTCCCGGCGCATTTACCACCTTACTGCTCACGGCTATGAGTATCGACAGATATCAGGTAATGTGAAATGTATATTCATGATACAGCCTACACAAAACTGGCTAGTAGTGTGGGTGGTAATATTACTGAAGCCACTGCGCTGGGAGATAGTAGGACGAAGTAAGTGATGTAATAAAAAAATTCTTCAACACCCTATACACAGAATTGCAAAGAATGTTCACTACTGACGGTGATAAATTAAATTTTATGATGAATGTATGCATATAACAAAATTATGAATCAGAATATATTACAAATCAAAATACGAAAAAATAACACTTGTATAAACTGTGATCGAACTTGAAACTAATATGACGGTTTTTGTTATAATTAATTTAATTACTGACTGTAGGTTGTGCAGTATAGGCCTAAGTGTTCGCTAAACGGCTACGCAGTGCAAACGATATGCTTATAGCTAATGGCGCACTGTTAGCTGCGCGCCACTCGCGTAGGAAACACATTTTACGCCGAGGTAGGCTACTCGTAATACTTACTAGATACCGCATTGCTAGAGTGGGTAAGCGAAGACGCAGTCCGAGCTTATACCACTTCAGACAGTGCAGTATATCGTACTTAAACCACGCTAAGACTACACCGTCGTTTGCTTCATGACGCATGGCAGCAGCCGAAAACTGCGAAAACTGTAGCAGCGCAAGCTAAGTTTGGTTTAAGAACAGTGAATATTGACTCGTGTCAGCCGTGATGTGTACAGGCGCTAGTTGCACCAGTGAAGTTCTTCAGCGGTACACGACGTGTCTGGCGCTGTGTTCTAGCATCATGGTAGCCTAGCATCCATGTCGAGTTCTCAGATCTTAGCAGTAGGCTAATCTAGGGCGTTATTTCGTCTAGCATCATGGCTGCTCGCGGCTATTGTCGCCATTCCTCAGGCAGTCGTCTCCGTTCGTAGTGAAAATCGCAGCTCATTACCACCGGATACAACACACGAGATAGACGTCTACTATAAATGCGACAGTTCTGGCTACACGGCCGAGTGGCAGCGCAAACTGTACTTCACGTTTCTGGCGCTATCGCTGCTGGTCATTCCCGCCAGTATAATGGTCTTCTGCTACGCAAGCATCGTCCGTGATGTCTGGCGAAGAGCTGGTAGGCAGGCTGCGAGAAACATTGACGAGCCTCGAGTCCACTTTGTCACATCTCGCAGATCGGCGACGGCTTCTGACACACCGGCCGTTTGCTTGACTGGACCGAGACATAAAGAAGACATGCGTCGGCAAAGTCCATGCCTGCTGGCACGTTGTCACGGTACATTCCCGCTGAGCTGGCAGGATAATCCGAGGCAAGTGACACTGACGACGAAACGCAGCGTCATTAGGATGGCGATATCGGTCACTGCGGGGTTCATGGTCTGCATCACGCCGGTCTTCGTCGTCACTTCGGTCCGAGTTTACTCCGACTACCGGTACACGTGGAAGGCTGCTAACGTAGTCACTGGTCTAATGGCGCTCAGTCACAGTGCAGTAAATCCATTTCTGTACATCCTCTTCTCTACGCGCGCCGTGCACGCTGTTTTCGCGCACCTGTGTCGGCGAGCTGAGCCACGTTGCTGCCAACTGACGTCAACTCTGACGTAGGCGAAACTTCGTGCAGGGTCCGACATACAGTATCCTACATACCGGAGTGATTGATGTGTTTGCCTCTCAATTACGTGGCACCGCTAATCAGCTAATGTGACCTCGTCATTGTTGTGGTCGGACTTAGACTGACGTGATACTATCCTAGAAATAATTTTTACTACGTCTGATGACGATGATAATATGATCACTATGAACAACAACGAACCGGCGTGGGCGTTGAGAGCTAGAGAGATGACAGAGTAGCATATACAGGGTGGTCCAAAAAAGTAACCTATTGCATTCTGTCCATATCTTTGCTAAATATTGAGCAATTTTCACATTTTTTACCAGTAGACTCTGTAAGAAATTTGCTACTCAGTGGCATGCGCACCATACTTGTTATGTCGCTACAATACAATACAATACAATACAATTGAAAATTTGCACTCAAAAACTGACAAACACACTGTCAGTTTAATCTAGCACATAAACTAAAAAGAACTGAAATGTTTAAAAGAAAAATGAAATGAGAGATACTGAGAATAGAAATAG
>Ga0209671_1006834_pt1 | contig 11773 bp, 9 predicted proteins | sample WorMetHERISLAND2_2_FD_187401 | JGI IMG/M metagenome (GOLD analysis project Ga0209671, IMG submission 187401) | Marine gutless worms symbiont microbial communities from Max Planck institute for Marine Microbiology, Germany - Olavius geniculatus... | ecosystem: Host-associated > Annelida >...
CTTTAAATATGCACGTGCTTACTTACTTACTTACTTACTTAAGGAATTATAGGGTTTAAGAATTTATAGATTATTTTCGCTTCATTTTCTATTTTTGTTTTTAGTTGAGTATTTATGTATGACTTTCATGTGAAATAAATAAATACCCGGCTTCGAAGTTCATTTTCCTTGGAGAAGTGGACGAAGCGAATGCAGGCAGACTCCAGATTCTCGATGAGATCCACAATCTCCTAGATGATAACATTATTACTCCGACATTAGAACACTGTAATCATCATCATCATCTGTAGCTGCAGCAGCAGCAGCAGCATCAGTAGTACAGGATGCAGTGTGACATCAACATCACCTTCAGGGTTCATAGCGGTCGATAAACTGAGACACCATGCCCCAAAATTTGGTGGGTTTCATTGAATAAACCCCAACTAGAAAACCACCACACTAGAAACCTGCACCAAACTCTAGCAGTGTTTGCCTTGGTACTGCATGGCGATTATGCCAATAAAAAACTAATCACACTGTATGATGAAGCAATAACTACAACAACAACTACAACAACTGCTACTACTGCTGACCTGTTTGGCCTGGTACTGCATGGTGATCATGCCAATGAAGATCTGATTGTACTGCATCACAAAGCAGTCGTCAACACAGTTAACCATGTACGACGTCCCAGAGTTCATTGAGCCATGGCCTCCACCAATCAGCACCGAGTCCGCACTGCTATGGTAACCATGCGTTGCCACGGTTACGCCGTCACGACAACATGCCTGGCCTGCCCACAACCTGCTCAATCAATGGAATACAAAAAATCATTATTATCGGAGCATATAATGTATGCTATATAGTGATATCTGTCGCTATAGCTGGCATCACTGATGCTTACGTGAATGTAACAGACAACAAAAGACAACAAAAGACAATAAAAGACAACATTTAATTCAGTTTAACTTGAAAAAGTGAACACAGTTAGAATGTTGACACACTGAACAGTTTTCCAGCACCAAATTTTCGCCATGCCTGATTAAACATGTTCAACTTTGTGTCAGTAACTGGCCGTAAAAGTGGCCAGTGTGTCATCACTATTAGTAAGTACAGGAGCAGTGAGTGAGTAGTTTCTTAACGGCACAGCAGCACAAACTAGGCCATTCAGTGCCATACGTGGCCAAAATTAACTAAAAGCATGAAGGACATAAGCAGTCAAGTGAATAAATTTATAGAGCACCACACAATATCAGCAAGCAGCCCACAAGACACAGTGTGCAGCATGAGGCCTAGCATGAGCATGAGCCTGCTGTACATTTCTAAATACACATGACGGGCAAAATATCGCTGCTGGAAAACCCACACTGCACACCTGCTGGTTAGCGGGTTCTTGAAGACGGAAATCTCCTCCGGAACTTCGAGGTAAATATCGGCCATGTCGTCAGCAATGTTTTCAATGACCGGTCTATAAGCAAATGCCGTGCAGTAGGACGACATGCTCGTACGACTGTAGAAGTCAGCGATCTTCTTCCTACCGTAACAGAATACACAAATAAATCAACAAAAAGTCATCTTAGTCTTCTGTGTGAGTGGTTCCTCAGTTGCTCCGGGCTTAGTTACAACCTCGACGAGTGACAGTCTTCGGACAGGTAAAAACAACTAGAATGCATCTCGATATACATAGCTGAAAACCCAACTCAAATCAGCCTTTCATCGCTCTGGAGTAAGCAAACTGAGTACCAGCTTGCTTGGCTGAAAATAAGGTGAGGTAAATTTACAGTGTGATACCACCCAGCAGACGTATGCCTAAACGACTAATTAAAGACGATTATATGAATTGAGTGCCTTGTGTTTATATTTATGCATGTCATCATCGCTAACAAATCAAAATCACCGTAATTTTTTTTACAGTAAGTAGAATCAAAATTGTTTCATGCAAGAAATTTTGCTTGATTAGAATCAGCAAATGGAGTGGAAGCAACTGATTGCATTTCGATTGGCATTCACGCAGTCAGCCACGCAGTCAATCAACTTGAGTATTGTGAATGCTGGTTCAAAACTTCGTGGTGCGTACCTTTCTTCGGTGCCAAGGGGTCGAACGTCTCGTCCATCCCAAAAGTCCGAGCAGGCGTCAAGCAGCACGTCAGCCATGCCTTGCGAAAACATCTGCTTCATTCCTATCAGCCAATCACATGCCAGTCAGCCTACCACACAGATGGATGGCCAGGCTGAGTTGGCCTAGGTAGCTACTGGCTGGTTACATAACAAGATGGTTTAGCTATCTACAGACAGACAGTGAGATGCATCCAAGTGCTAACTGGTAAAAATAGCAAAAGTAAAGCAAAGATAAGGTTTCGCACTTGCAGTAGCGCTGCTTACATTACGGACTCGTAGGCAGAAGAGTTTTACAATCTCAGAGCTGATTGGCATGAGCTAATTATATCACAGCGCATTATGCGGCCATCCACTGCCTGCACCAGAAAATGGTTAGACCCAGAGGGCATCCAAAAAACAGCAGACATACCACCGCCCCAATCAGCCACACTCGACCTTCACCCCACAGCCAGTAAAATACTGCTCATTTCCCCTCTCCTGGAGGGTAGGAGGCCGAGTTGACCTAAGCATACTGTAGACTAGCAACTTGCTCAAGGTTACTTGCAAATGACCAGCAGTGAGAATCGAACCGTAACCTGAAATATAACACTAACCACTAGAACACCAGCACTTATGCCGATGACACACAGTCAGATATCAGAGTCGAAGGTCGACTCCGAAAATCGGCGTCGAAATCGACCCCGACTTCTGTACCGTCTGTCATGCGAATTCGGATCCGAAATCGGCACAAAAACTTGGCACCGAAAACGGTCGCCGATTAGAACACTGCTCTATTCCAAGCCGATAATCGGCATGAAACTCGACGCGTGATTGGTCAATGGTCACTGTTGACATTTTCATTTGCTTTCAGGCCGACTTGTGTCACAGAAATTGGTCACACAAAAAACAGTTATTAGCATTATTGCAGAAAATTCGAATATAGCAAAATTTTCATTTTAATTTTCCATTTTAAACAAAAGAATATTGCTAATCATAATTATTGCAAGCAGTTTTGAATATTACAACTGTTGACTAAAATGTGATGTTACATTACATATGAACATGTGGCCTACTACAATTTTTATCTTGCTATCAATTTAATAGCCTTTGCGTCACAACAATTTAGTAGTAAAATTAGCTGCCGGTCGTGTAAGATTAAGCTGATAGTAAAGCAATGCAAACAAACAATGATGCTGCCACCTATAATAGAGAATAAATTTAGCAAAATGACTGCGTTGTCATGGTAAATTAATTTTTACAATTAGATTTAGGCCTATTTCATTGTCTTGTCTTTACCAGTGCCGTACATGCTACCAGAAAAATAATGGATAGAAACGAATTTAATTCTGTCCGACTGTCCGACTATAATTTCTGTTGATTGAGTTTAGTTGGAATGGTACCATAGACGTAGTACGCCATCTAGGGAATAAATCCATTGCAGGTGGTGAGAACGCTCATGCATAGCTCCCTCTTACATTTCTTTTCATTAAACTTTTTATTTTGTTATGTCCGGTACTAAATGCAAATTATACGGAAAATTCGTAATTTTTACGTTGCACTCCGCCATGTTTGTTTTCGGCGCGGATTTTTCATCCCGAGTGGATTCGGTATGAAAAATCGACCTCAAAAATCGGTACCGATTTTTGAGGTCGATTTTCGGAGTCGAATTTCGACTCCAATATCTGACTGTGTGTCATCGGCATTACACAGGCAAGTAGGTGCAACAGTGAGAATAAGACTCTTACACTGACGAACCAGACAGACAGACGGACAGACAGATGGACAGAAACACAGAGACAGACGGACAGACAGACAGATGGACAGAAACACAGAGACAGACGGACAGACAGACAGATGGACAGAAACACAGAGACAAACGGACAGACAGACAGATGGACAGAAACACAGAGACAGACGGACAGACAGACAGATGGACAGAAACACAGAGACAGACAGACAGACAGACAGACAAAAATGAAGGATTGACAAATAATCAAACAGACAGAGAGAGGCAGAGAAATAACCAGATGAAGAGACAGACAAAGAGACAGACACACAGGAGAAGGCAGGCAGACAGACTAACAGACAAAAAAACCCGCAGAAAAAGAACCCGACAAACAGACAGACAAACATACAGACAGAAAGACAGAGACAGGCAAACAGACAGACAGACAGACGGTGAAAATAAGAGAGACACTGACCAGTGCTGGAATCTCGGACGATGACAGAGAACATGTTTGGCATCGGCATTTTGTACTTGATGAAAGATTTGGGCGAGCGAAGCCGGTCCGACAGCGAACACTCAGCAGGCTACACAGGTAACAACATAGATTTGTACATCTGTCATAAATAAGTAAGCCAACAGCAAACATTCTGCAGGCTGCACAAAACACAGACACGTCCTACATCTACCATAAATATGTAAGTCAACACGTTACAATTTTTACTGAGTTGTTAGGCCACAAAACTGCTCCAATGTTGCCTTTTCCGCTTTTACTCCTTTTTCTCTTCTTCCCTCCCCCCTTCCCTTTCTCAGGGTCATAAAGATTCAGTGACCCCAGTGCAGGGATGTATTACTACTGAAATTTTCTGTGTACAACAATACATGGTTTGCTGCATTCTGGTGGCAAATCTGTGGCTAGTCAGTTTCTACTTTAACAAATGTTAAGCCACACACAAATCGGCCCCTTCTTAAACACGCCACTAAGCAAATGTGAGCACAGTGCCGACATCTTATGCAGCCATCTGCCTGACCTCGACTTTTTGAGTTAAAACTTGGCTTAGGAGCGTAAGCCAGATGATAACATTCAAAACAATTTTGGTTTTGCAACATTTCTTGTTTTCAAGTTAAGAGTTGATAACGAACAGACAAGGTGTGGCTTGGTGGTTTAGCGGTAGTGTGTCAAACTGGTGACCTGGAGGTCCCCGGTTCAATTCCAGCCTGGTGCTGTGCACTGCCAGGCAACAACCTTGGGCAAGTTGTTCACACACGTGTCTCTGTCATCAAGCAATATAATTTGGTACCAGCCTAACCACCGGGAATGTAACGGCAGGACATGGGAGAGGTCTGGCCTACCGCCCATGTAACTGCACCATAGCTCACTGCCAGCTCAGGGCCTTGAAATGGAGACCAGCACCACCCTGCAGACACAGAGATCTGAAACAGCACTCAAACATAGCGTCTTAGCCATCGCAATTCTGTACGTCTGTCTGTCTGTCTTTCCGTCTGTCTGTCACATGGGTGGATCAGGCAAAAACGGTACAAGCTAGGATCACCAAATCTTCACTGTCGGCTGCCTGGAAGACTCTAGTTTCAGGAACCATAAAGCTTTTCCATAAATTCAAAGGGGGTCACCCAAAATGACAGCGCTAAATGAGAGGGGGTGGGCAAAATTTGTGATTTCTGGCCAATAAATTGCTGTATCTCAATAACGGTGCGAGATAGGGCCTAGATTACTATTAATCACTAATAGGAAGTCGTACACTGGCTCTCGATTGGCGCCGAATTCAATGACCTTGAATGTCCTTGAATGCCAAAATATGGGGTTTATGGATTTTTTTGGTGATTTCGGGCTGTGACACAAGTCTATATCATTCACAAGGTGGCACCACGGAACTATCATTATGCGATCCAGATAGAGAGTTTGGTATTTGTATTATTAACTTAGCGCGAACACCCCAATTTTCAGCTAAACTATTGAAGCAGAACTGCTATAGGTTTTCGTGCGTCTCATGAGCATTAGCTCAAATTTCTTGTACTTTTTACCTCGCAGGATAGACAGACAGAAGAAGAGGCAGACAAGACCATTGGTGTGGCCAGTTAGGACAGACAGCCATATGGCATTAATGCCAGCAATCATGCTGCTGCTGCGGAGGCTGATAATGATGCTAACTGATGATGACTGACGTACAATGTGTCGATACATTCCCAGAGTCAGCAGCGTCTGAAACATGGTCGTCGCCTCGTCACTGAAACCAATCTGATGCGCTAACTCACAAAAGCACCTGCCAGCAGACGGAACGCACACGTAAAAACACCTCAATGGGCAGGTCACACACACAGTACAGAAACACAGATCTCACACATAGCGGAGAGTAAGTGAGTAAGTAAGTAAATAGGTGCAACCACGCTTGTTGCCTCATCACTGAAACCAATCTGATGCGCCAACTCACAAAAACACCTGCAGACCAGAGACCACACATATAGAAACTCGTTGTACAACACAGACCACACTCCTAGCCAAAAGTAACTAAGTAAGTAAGTTCGTGCAGACATGATCATTGCTATGTCACTGAAACTGATCTCTTGCAGCTGCCAACGGACCACACAGGTAGCTTACAGTAACATGAATATTAAGCAAGTAAGTAAATGAACAAATGAAAAAAAATAAAAAGATTTTACAAAATGCAAAGAACACTGTCCAGAATTCAGACAGAAAATGTTCTCAGGAAATCTCAGTGACATAGCTTTAAAAAACCTTAGAAAAGACTGAAAAATTCTTAGAAAATTTTCGATAACGTGGGCCCAGATAAGCCCAAATTCCATTACGCTGTTACGCTTTTTGTGGACTTTCGTGATTTGCGTCCATGCGGACTTTGTCGCCAACTTTCCCTTTCCATTACAGCGACACAAACGTGTTTATTGCAGACATGTCACAGACTTTGTCGCAAATATCCCAACATGTTGAGATGGCTTGTGTACATGACTTTCACGATTTGCGCCCCCAACTTTCCCATGCGGAAGTTTCGGTAAAAGTCAGCGTAATGGAATTTGAGATAAACCAGCGTAAAACGCGAAGAGAAACCGACCGACGGTTGACAACAGGAACAGCTTCCTCACGCTTGAGAGAGACACACGTGACGTGATCTGCAAACTCTGTGTACTTGTCAGCCGTACGCAGATTACATGTGTTGAGTAGGATACTTAAGCCCTATTCACACCATACACAAACACATACTCAAGCCCTGGTCACACGTTACAGAAACACACACTCAAGGCGTGTTCACACAAAATACATACTGAAACACTCAAACCTGGTCAGACAACATACGTTTACAACAACATTCAGGGACTGATCACACAAAACAGAAAGGGAGCAAACATAAAAGTTGACAGTTGTCTATAGCAGCTAATAGTAACCCATCTCAGAGGTGCTGAGCGTCACCTGCCATATGGAATCACACAGTGTTACCTGACCACCTGATACAGGTGAACATGCCATGCCTTAATCCAAGCCAGACAGGCTGTTAGTTGATTTACCTACCCCAGAGGGATGGAAGGCTGAGTTAATAGTTAACCTGTCTGCAAACAGTCAGCCATCCACGTAGTAACTGCATGATAGGGAGTCGACCGAGAGTCAAATGCACAATCTTTCATTTGTAAGTTGAACTTCCTAACCATTACGCCACAAGCCACGAAAGCACCTACATGTTGAAAGTAAGCTCACTCAGCAATCGGACGGTTTTGAAAAAGATCAGCCATGCATCAGATTGCAGAGCACAGCAACGCTCAACGTTACATCTATGCAATGCATGTATGCTCCACTCTTTATGTGCTATCCTCCAACTACGACCACACAGAATGACATTATAATAGTAATATGGAAAATAATTTATTAATAATAACAATATTCAACATTTCTATCAATCAAAAATAAAACCAAGCTCCTAGCAAAGGCAATACATATAGCCAAGATGACTGTGATGTGTAAACGTACAAGAGGTTTCAGAGAGTTGATGTAGCTCTGCCATGACGGGTCGTCAAACCTAAGTCCATACTGATTCTGCATACAAAACAAACGACACGTCCCACTATCATGTGATCTGCAGCTAACAAGAAATTTGAGCTAATGCTCACGAGATGCGCAAAAGCCTACAGCAGCTCCTGTTCGCAAATTGCCTTAGGCCTAGTCTATGGCCAGCTATTTCATCGAAATCCACTTTTGAAGTGTGCGGTGCAACCGAAAATTGCAAAAAAAACAATGAAACCCATAATTTTTAGAGTTCAGTGTCTTTCAAAGTCATCGATGTTAATACGAATAAAAAGCTCGTCACTAATGCTTGTTGTGATAGGCAGCATGCCCATTCCTATCTGCAACTGTTTTCACAGACTTTCCAGCAATGGTGAAATAACGAGTTTTAGGGGGTACCAATCTTTGATGCCCTCATGCACAGATTTCCTTGAACCTAGAAGGTCGAGACTTGGACCGTTAAAATCAACGTTAAATGCTGAAAATTTCATATGCAGCTTGTCCTGATCTATCTGTCGTGAACTCGATGCAATTCACTCATGAAATGTGTCTCACAGTCCAAAATTGTCAAAAAATCCATAAAAACTCCTATTTTTGCATTCAAGGTCATCCAAGGTCATTGAATTCGATGGCAATCAAGAGCCAGTGTACGACTTCCTATTAGTGACTAATAGTAACCTAGGCCCTATCTCGCACCGTTACTGAGATACAGTGACTTAGTGGCCAAAAATCTCAAATTTTTCCCACCCCCTCTCATTTAGGGCCCTCGTTCGGGGTGACCCCCTTCGAATTTATGGAAAAGCTTCATGGTTTCTGAAACTGGAGTCTTCCAGGCAGCCGATGGTGAAGATTTGGTGATTCTAGCTTGCACCGTCTATCTGTCTGCATTAGATATAGCGTTGTTTCATATTCCTTTTACACTGTGCATTTGTGGTCTACCAGTTATGCTGTCAAAGAAATGCATGATTTCATTTGATGTTCATTTAATGTTACAACTGTTCTACACCATGAACCATAAGAACCTACAAACTTTTGTTTATATCCTCACCAAATAATAACCAATTTCAAAAATCCTTCCATCGATACAGTATGCAGAAATATGTAGTACAAAAGTTTCATAAGAGGACACTGTAGCTAATACAGGCTTGGCAATAAGCACAGCAAAAAATAAGTCCTATTATCATAATAGGATCCCAAATAATTCACCTTGGTGTCCTGAGTTAAGTCGAGAACCTGAAAACTTGCTTCCTGGTGGTCTAAAGCACACATACAAACACACATACAGACAGACAGATAGATAGATAGATATACCACCCACCAATGTCTCTATGCATCTATGTCTCTGTCTGGCTGTGTGTGTGTGTAATGTGCTGAAGCCTAAAACATCAAAAGCTGCAATGTCAGAATCCAAACTTACAGATGATAAACTTGGCCGCACAGTCCATACAAATACTCAAAAACATGACGCTCTACTACTATAACATTTTAGGCAGCAGCGTTTCTTCTTGTCCTATTGCAGCAACACATTCAGCATGTCCAACAACATCAACGGCATGCTACATGCAGGAAGTTACTCAGTTACTTACTTACTTACTGAAGTCTATCAATCTGTCTGCCCGTCCGTCCGTCCCATATGGTCTCCAACTTGAAACCAAAATACTTGTGAATGTTCCCAAAAGCAGGACAACCAGAGTGCCAATTTTCAGTTTAAAAGATCAAAGGTCAGATGGACGGCTGCATAATATGTTGTCAATAGGCCGACGCTTACAGAATTGGCCGAGCATTAATTAACAACTCAGCAACAGACAGCGGTAAAAAGACGTGTGACGTGTGAATAGTTTTGGAATTTTGTCCAGAAAATGTGTGGTACTTATTTCAGCTTGTGTATAGGCGTAACTGTACGTACTACTGACCGTATTATGTGTGTTTTTACTATTTTTAATCGTCTGCATTTTTGCGAAATAAACTCATATATAGCAGTGCACTCAGATATTCCTTATCTAATTTACACAAATTTTCACCACCGACCACCGCGCATTTCACAGTTTGGTACCTTTGTTGTTACGCAAATGTTTGCCGTGCGTAAAATGCTCGTTGTGCTCCAGTTCATGGTGTTGTATCTCCATATGGTCTCCACCTGCAGAGTGGATCGAGTGACGTTTGACGTGATGGCGACCTGACGTTGCATGCACCGCACGTGGCTGACCCTGTGTAGTGTGTAAGTGTCCCGACGTTCCACTGTTCACGTCAGTCAACATAAACACTTTTTCAGCAGTCGGGTTCGGCCACGACAACACGCCCTTCTTGTCAATGCAGCAGAACGACTGTCAAACGCACACACAGAAATGGATAAAGAAACAGGCAGACAGATAAACATATGTCACAGACTTTCTCAACAATGACCAATCAAGTCTACAGCCTATAAACGATTATCAGTTACTTGAATAAGAAGAACAGTTCATCTACAGCTCCAAATGGTAACCCGTCACAAACACACAGTGTGTCACCTGCCATATGGGATCAGATGATGTCACCTGCCACAAGTAAACATGCACCACTTTAAGCCCAGCCAGCTAGGCAGGCCCGGTGACTGATTCGCCAACACAGGACAGATGGAAAAACGAGTTGACCTTTGACCTTGGTGTTGGTCATAAAGTGAAATTGTTTACCTGTCTGCAGACTCTTCACCCATCTGCATGCATTAGTCTTTCAACCAATGTCAAGTTTCTAGTTTTCATCATAATAATACGGTACTGGAAAGCCAGTAAAAAGTTACCGTCATGTTGCCGAGAACTTGAACCAGATTGGCGGTGCGAGGCAGGGTATCGGAGTGTCCAAACAGCATCAGTTTGGCTCGCTGATATAAACACTGCCAGGAGAACGTTATGTTGACATCAGCTGCATCGATGTGGTCAGACTCACGTAGAAAGCTATCTCCGCTACTGACACTGTGACGCTGCAATGTCATAAACTTATAAACTTATTTATTTGACGCAACATTCAATGCTACACAAAATGACATTGCAGAAAATACGAGCCCAGTGCTAAAAATATCACCCAGGCATACACGGATCAATGTCTTCAAGTGACCAAATGTCATCAACTAGCCATCGATGATGACTAACATTAAGCTGGTGGTCTAATAAGCTTCACAATACAACCTACACTGGTTAAACACTCATTGTGCTGCCTTCTTCCAGATAATTTCTGTTTGCAGCAAGCGTGTAATATACATGAAGCCATGCAAGAATCTCTGCCAAACAATATTCTATTTCACCCAATGGCTTTAGCAGAGTGCACAATGCACATGTGTTTGTGACAGATGGAAAGACCACACTATGGTCACACAACGAAACTCTCCAAATGTAAAAGGTTAACAGGCGGCTGGTTACCCTGACGACTTTGTTGTGGACAATATCATCAAAAGTACGGTCGATCTTAGCTACACCATAGATATCAACGAATCTCCACACGATAGGAAAGACGACCGCCATCAGTGGCAACACAGCCTGCACCTGTACATGTAACAAACAACATCACACCTCAAAGCCCAAATTCCACTCTGCTGACTTCACCATGACCTGCATGACAAGTCTCCGACATCCCCAAAACAAGACATGGGGAAAAATGTAACGTCGCAAACTTTCCCGCATTTTCCCAGTGACAAGAAACAGTAGTCCATTTGTCGTGTTCTGTCATGCTCGTTCCCAAATTCCATTAGAACAATGTAAACAGGTTTTCGCAGACATGTCACGGGCTTTTTCCAAACAAATTTAAGCATCATCATCATCATCGACAACCGTGGGCTCAATGCCCGTTGATGTCTGACGCCATTCTTACTATCGCTGCCCACCGCTGCCTATCTAGGGCAGCGTGGCTTAACTCCTGCAGGGTTGTCCCACACCACTGCTCAATGTCATCTGACCATTCTCGGTGAGGCCGTCCTC
>Ga0209671_1006835_pt1 | contig 11772 bp, 8 predicted proteins | sample WorMetHERISLAND2_2_FD_187401 | JGI IMG/M metagenome (GOLD analysis project Ga0209671, IMG submission 187401) | Marine gutless worms symbiont microbial communities from Max Planck institute for Marine Microbiology, Germany - Olavius geniculatus... | ecosystem: Host-associated > Annelida >...
GTTATATACTGAGTTGTGACAGGGTCCGGCGTAGAGCAGCTTGTTGACTCGACCTTGGCGTCCGCCCAACGGTCACCTACTTTGGCGCGTGGTCATTTACTGTATGGCAGGGCGCAAAGCCAAAAATCAGAAAAAAATCAGCTTTCGGCAGACTTACGTAGTCAACTAGTGCCTTGGATTCAGCAGGTTCTTTCCGCTAACATTGCGCGTTATACAAATTTACTTTCTTACTTACCTCCTTTAAAAGTCTTCTAGGTGAAGACATTTCTGACATCGTATGTGGACCAGAAATGCCGCTGGCTTATAGTGTTTATGTTTATTCGCCAATCAAGGCAACACTACATGCCAGACATACAGAGACAGACAGAAACAGACAGTGAGATAGACAAACAGACAGACAGAGAGACATACAGACAATATGACAAACTTAACAAAACTAGAAAGCAGTCATAGCCCGCAGGTACCTCCGCCAAGGCAAAGCTATTCGCCAGGTGGCGTCACCATCTTTGGTTTTGCAGCGGTTCCCTTATGTCCCCTTTAACGCAACGGTAACGAAAATTTCAAAGTGATCCAGAATCCAGGATTCCTGCCGGATCACGCCCAAAATTGAACCACTGGTAGTTGTTGCCATGCCCGATATACCGTCAAAATTTCAGAAAGGTCCGTCCATAACTTTTTGAGTTATCTTGCTAACAGACAGACAGACAAACAAAAACCGGCAAAAACATTACCTCCTTGGCGGAGGTAAAGAGAAGAGAAAAATAAACAGACACAATGTAATGTCTTATAAGACGCGTTAGAAAGTGTGGGTGGCTTGGTGGTGTAACGCTAGGGTATCAGACTTGCGATCGTAAGGTCGTGGATTCGATTTCCGGTCGGGTCGCTATCAAGTGGTTACTACTTGAATGGGTGACTGTCTGCGGACAGGTAAACCATCTCAGTATATAACTACCACCAAGGTGAACTCAGCCTTTTTTTCTTCCAAGATAGGTAAATCCAGTAACGGCCTGTCTGGCTGGGGTTAAGACTGAAGGCGTTCACCTGTGTTCGGTGGCAGCTAACACTGTGTGATCCCATATGGTAGGTGACGCTCCGTAGCTCTGTAAAGGTTTTTTTCTGTTAAGAGCTATACCTTTGCCTTTTATTGCGTTGATGCAGCAGAAGATGATGACGGCGGAGATGCTGCGGATGACTATGACGTAACTGAGCGCCGTGCAGCAGCAGTAGCAGCAGCTGCAGCAGCTGTGGTGAGGTCAGACGCCGATGGATGACGATGCCGCGGGCCCGGTAGAGAGCCCCAGCGCTTGCCCGCCGTCCACCGCCAGCCAGGCCGCCGAGGCGGGCCAAGGTTCCGTCGTCTCGGCCGAATCGACGCCACACGACGACCATCGGCACGGGACAACACACAGCTCAGCGACTGACACCAACAGCTCCCGGCGAACTACTCAGTACGTCGTCTTTACGATGATCATCACAGTGCTGTGGCCAGAAATATGAATTGGGTGGGGAACTGCTCCTTTTTTCTCTTTTCTCTACTTTCCCTCCTTTCGCACTTATTCCTTCACTCTCTTTTCTTTTTTCTTTCCCTCTTTTCACACGAAACTTTATTCACCATAAATGTGGTAGAAACAAAAGAAGGCTAAATGCAAATAATTAAAAAAAACACAACTTAAGTAAACTTAACTGTCCTTTTCCTCCTTTTAGAAGTAACACCCGTATTCCAGCTATTGGGAGTCTGGGAGAACGTTTTGAGCTCCCCCAGCTGGGGAGCCTCAGCTCCAGTAGAACAAGAAGCAAAAATGTTCTAGAGGTAGACAGAGAGTTTGTGATGCATTTAAGAATTTTGGGAAAAGCGTTCATCGCAATTAGATGGACCAGCATGTACGAAAGCGCGTCTTCTGTAGGTTGACATTCTGATCCGTAGAACCTGCAGTTGACCGGTTGATCGCAGATGCTTGAGGCTGCAGTCGACGATAATGGTAGCAAACAAGCACCAAAGTAATTTGGCAAAAGGCGGAATCGCTCCTGGTTTGTATTCCGTAGGTGGCAGCATAGGGCTGGTTTTGCTGAGGGTGCAACCTCTCAAATCTTTCCCTCTTTTGGAAGTCAGAGACCACCGTTTAACACAGTGTGTCACTGGAACCCACAAGTGTATCTGCCAAAAGGCATCTAAATTCCTCTAACTGTTCATGCAGTTTAGATGAATGTGACAGACGACAGACGGGCGGACCACGCTGCGGAGAAATGCATAGGAATATGTGCAATCGCTTGCGCTGTAAGAACGATTTTGCCTAATAATAACTACCGTAGTTTCAGTGATTTCTGTTTAGTTATTCGGCTTTTTGTGCATACCGCAGATTACAAAGCGTGATAAAAAAGCTCGGCTTGGTCTGTGAGATAGATATTATTTCGCTGCAAATTTCAAGGGGTTTTCCATAAATAACGTCACGCGCCGAGGGGGGTTCACGATATCGTGACGACGCGTAACGTTGGAGGAAAAAAGTAAAAGGTTGCGTGACGTCACGCACGTCACATCTGCGGCAAGGTCTGGCCAGTGAGTCGTGGATGATGGCGCTAGTGTTCAGGATATCATTTCTACATATCAGTACCTTGATATACTATGCTCACTGTTGCAAATATGTCCAATCATACAAAAAATTTGCGTTGTGTTTGAAACTCATATAGATCTACAGGCTACACTACAGACTGCAAGGCGGGGTTAGAAGTTTGTGACGTCATATGGAGGGTCCAGAGCAGCGTGACGAAACGTGACGAAGGGGAGAGGGGTTAATTTTCCCCCAAAAAATTGCGTAACGTCATTTATGGACGACCCCCAAGTTATGCATAATGAACGTACGTGTCGTTTTCGGTCGACACAAGTCAGTATAAAGTTTAACATTAGCTGAAAAACAGCGTCATACAGATCCATTGTGCTTTTTTTTGCTGCCAACGATCGGTTCACCAACAATATCTTTCTGTCTCGTTTCTTAGTCTCGCTATAATCTAATCTAAAACATATTTCAGAATGTCCGGCGTTAGCTAGGAAAATCGAAACGTCACGATAGCACTGCGGCTGATTTGCACACCAGTTGTTATTAACCATGCAGCTGCGACGTAAGTGACGTAAACCACTATGACAGCTTTAAGATTGGCAATTATTATTATAATACAGCTTCCATCGTTAGAAATACCAGATAGCTGACTCTATTGTATTTTGCAGTACACATTGTTATCGTTATTATTTGTTAACCTTCGTGAGTCCGTTTAATAATCTCCATCACCATCTTTATTTATTTTTGTCCAAATATCACATTTGATAGGGCCTAACAAGTAATTTATGTCAATATTGTTATTAATTATTTTTATTACGTTTACCGGCCAGTTTTTTTGGTAGAAGTTGCAGGTTGGTACAAGTCCTCAGATAGTATTTTTGAATTGTTAGGTCAATGTCACGACTTTTACAGGTCGACTTCCTTCTTTGGCAAAGAGCATTAGAAAGCAATTCATATATGATTAATTATCTGAATTCACGGTTAAATTAATTATGATTAATAAATGCACGTCCTTGTGATTTACTTACTACGTCATCGGCAGCTAATATGCACTGGTAGACCAAAAGGGTCGGGCTCCACACTGTCAAAAAACTGTCTCCGCCATTGATACATTCACGGGTGGCCCACGATCCGTCACATTTCAGGTACAGGATATTTGACCGGCAGCCGGTCAAACAGCCTGTAGGCTACATGGCTCGTCATATTTTCAGGTCAAATTGTCTATAGGCTATATGACCGGTCAAATTTTGTCACCGGTCAAACGTGCTCGGTGACCAATCAAATATCTGGCCGTTATAGGGCCGGATGTTTGACCGGTCATGACTGATAAAACGTCTGTCCCTATGAGGACTGACGTTTGATTGGTCACCGCCTTGAACAGTTTTAGCCAGTACGTATCGTGGTACTAGTAGCAGCTAAGACCGTGTCCCTGCGTCAGTAGGTTGGGCTCGCCGTACCGTCGCAAGGACGGCGGCAGCCGAGCAACTGACGACCTCAGCCGTAGCATCACGGATCCGCCAGTCGGCCAACCAGCCCCTCAAGCCTAGCAAGTAGACCATCACAGATAGCCGGTCGGCAAGTTTGCAGAAACCTCGAATTTACCACCTATATTCTACGTTAATTTTTGTAATTTTTTTTCATAATTTAGTAAAACCCGCGTTCTTTAATTGCTGGCGCGAGTTTGTTGTGAGAGTGACGTGTCGACATTGTAATTGATGACGTCACAGAACATTATGCGAGAAACGATTCTCATTGCTGGGACGGCGTTTGCGCATGACTCACTAAGCCAGAAGACAAGCTTTGGTGCGATACAGCATTCGTCTGCGACAGTTCACGACACTCTCCTATCTTTTCTTTTCTTTCCCGTCCGGATGCGGCGGCGATATTTCTCTCGCTTTGAACGCGCGCGTCTTTGCTGTCAGCAGCTGTGGAGCCCATGCCATTAGCTTGCACACAGAACGCGCCCACACCTCCGTCTGTCACACGCATGCATTGCGTGTCAACGTAACTATTTTTAGCCGCTTCAAGTTCGCTTCAAACACTCCAGTTTTCCGAGCGAACTATTATTATTCTAAAGGCGAGTACAGAACGACGCAACTGAACTGAACTGACACGGTTTAGTTTTTGACGAACTGACCAATGAACAAACAGAACGGACGCATTGGTCATTAGTTGACGCGTACGTGAGCGTAGTAACGTGGGCCACCAATGCCTACTGTGACGCATTACTGCTTGCCCATTGGTCAGATCGTCAAAAACTAAACCTGTCGGTTCAGTCGCTATATACGCGTCTTAACCCTTATGTTGCAGTTAGGGGGAGGGGGTGGGTAATTTTACACCCAGGCCGAATTTTACCGTCTTGATCTGAAACCGCTTGGAATTGTGGGAAACGCTTTAGTGATTTTACCTAAATATGTTCGGCCTAAAATGCTGCAGATATTAGAAATAGCAAAAATATTTGTGCTCGTTTTTCCAATATGGCAGCTGGAAAACCGATATACAACCGTAAAATGACGACAAATCGTACGGTATGTGTTATTTTGTTTTCCAGAGCACTTAGAAATGAATAAATAGCCGCTCTTAGCTAGCCCGGCTATTTATCCGACAGCGGAGTCTGTCATACCGCCGCAGAAACACGTCCTCACAGTATATTTATCCGACAGCCGAATGAATAATGGATAGGCTTTTCGTCCGGCTTCCGAAGAAATAACAGGTCATAACAATCCCAACTATTTATCCGGTAGTTGGCTGCCGAAAAAACCGGTTTCAGCCAATTTTTCCGGCAGCTGGCTGCCGGATAAATAGCCAATCTTATCTAGCCTAGGTCCGCCAGCTCTTTTCTGCTTTGGATTACACCTAACGCTAACGACAGCGACCGACTTTGGTGCTGTAACTGAATCTATTACTTTGGGCCTCGTTTTTGTTCAACCGGATAAATAGCCTATTTATTTAGCTGCCGGATAAATAGTCAACGTGAAGCGCAAATGACACCGATAACAACTCAACATACTTGTAAGCATTTGTGTTTATTTCACTAACGACGAATACATAGAATCGACACTAACGACATTCAAACATAAGCAGTGCAGGCAAAACTAAAATCACTTCCGGTTTCCGGCCGCCATTATAAATTTCCGGGTAAAAAAACACCAGCAAAGGTTGCCATAGAGACCGTTAAAACGCGGACCCTCGAAAACTTGAGTATAGTCGTTAATATTTTGCCTCTAACTAGCACAGAAACTTGATATACACTTAAGGTATAATTTTACCCCCTAATTTGCAACGTACGTATCTAGAAAAAAACATTGTAACACTAGGGGTAAGAGTTGCTGTCTCAGCGACGTTTGCTTTTGTCGACGCCGTGTTTTTTTAGCGCTAGCTGAGCTTTCTATTATGTTCCAATAGAGTGATTCATTGCGTGCATAATGTTTTTATCGTGAACTAGTGCAGGCTTAACGTAGACCAGGTTCTATAGCTCCGTGATAATCTCATTATCGGATAAACCAATCCATGCGGTCTGCAAATGCTCTGCACAAACTAAAGACTGATGTTCTATGCAGTACGTTATCGTGCGCCGGTCCAGCGCTTGCAGCGTTCTTTCGATGTCGACGGAAGTATAGAAGAATGATTTGAGGCCTGCCTTTCGTTGGCGTAGCGGGCTTTCTTAGGCCAGGGGGTCCAGCGTTTGGGTCAAGCGCTCCCCCCCCGTGCACAGCCAAAATACATGCGGGGGCATGGGTGCGGGAGGGGGTCGTCCCCTCCCGCCAGTGGCGTATTTAGGATTTGGCAAAGAGGGGGGCATGGCGAGCGCGCAGAGCGCGAGCCTTTAACGGGGGTCTGAGGGCGGAGCCACCAGCGGGGTCCAGGGCCCCTGGTCGGGGGGCCAGGGGGGCGAAGTCCCCTGAAGCTGAAACACTTTTTGCTTTTGAACGTTCAGTAGAAGCCGCAAATTCGCCCATTTTTTCTGAAATTTGCTGGAAAATGGCAAAACGCACCTTTTCATATAAAGTCGCCTGTAAAAAATTTTCATGGTCGGGCCAAAGGGGGGGCATCGCACCGTGGCTCCTCCCTAAATACGCCACTGCCTCCCGCAATAAAGGTCCGGGGGTATCACTCCGACCCCGGAAGATTTATGATCTTTTAGATACAAAAACCTGCATGCTGATGCACTTTTTGGTGGTAAGAAAATTGACTCGATTTTGCTCGAGATAAGAATGTGTTGCAGTCAGGAAGGGAGCAACATTTTCTCTACGGATTTGCGCGATATACAGGGTTCGTCCTCCCGACGTCAGAGGGCGAGAGGTCCGGACCCTAGAACCCCCCTGGCCAGCTACGCGCCTGCCTGCCTTTTGACCACTAGCTCGACCTCCTGACATATACCGGCGAAACGTCAGCAAAATGAACGACCTCCTGCCGACGCTGGCTCACGCAGCGCGTATGGGGATTTGCTTTGCGCCGCTCGCCGCCCGGTGCGCTCTTACGCTCACGTTACGTCAGGCGCTTCCGGTTACGTGATCGTAGTTTCGCGCGCGTCAGAAATCGTATTAGCGTCGGTAAATAATTTAGCTAATTTGGGGCGTCGTCGTCGTCGTTCGCATGGCGCGCTTGGCGAAGCGTCCGTGGACGCAGTGCTTTTGTTGCGCCGCCTGTTGTACGAATACATCCGCGCGTGCTTCTTGCCAGCACGTCACGAATCACCGTGCGTTGTCTCTCACACTGTTCTTTCTTGTGTTTCTTTACCAAATCGAGAATAAGACTGCTGTCCATGATCCATATTGTTCTTTTTTGTTCTTTTGCTGTTTTTCGAATGCTATGCTTTGTTTTTTTGGCAATTCCGGTAAGGCTTGATTTTAAAAGTCTCAGAGTCTTAATACGTGTCTCTATTCTAGACATTCCAGTCGTTTTTCAGAGTAATAACTTTTATTAGCAGTCTTTTTTATTTTACCTTTGTCTAATAAAACGTTCTGATGTGTGATGTAGGAGGTTCCTGATAGCTTTTGCATTCTTCTTAAGAGCCATTAGGCCTATCTTCTAATGGTTGAGTGTGCTGTATCTGCATCATCATCAATATTATTTGAGTGGTCTATAGCACCAACTATCGATGCTCGCTGATCAGCTGCTTGCAGGTTAAAATGTCGTAGAATGACAATATCACGTCAGTATCGGTATCGGTATCCGTAATATATTTTTCGCAGATATCGCTAACAACTCTGCAAAATTAATATTAATAACTATGAATAAACAAGGGCTGAAAAGCATGCTACTGGAATTTTTAGAAATTTCTGTAAAAGCAATATGGCGGTGCGATGAAAACTTGGACAGGCAAACGTAAAAAAATATTTGATAGCACATTATATCAGATTTAACTACAACGATACCAGTTCTGAGGCTGAGTTCCAAAAATATCAATTTAAATTACAGAAAATATCAAAATTTGCATCAATTTAGAGTACAGAGTACAGTATGCTACATAGCTCTGGGATCCGTGCATCCACACTCTTTAACCCTTTAACCCTTTACTATACGCTTGGCATTGTACTGGAGACAGATCGTACGTACACTAGCGACCGATCATCGGTCAATCATGGCATGCTGACATTCGGGCACTGATATCGACTGCTTACCTCCCACGGCGCCAAATCCATCTCATCCTCCCAACCTGTGCCACTCCAATCTAACCTTTCCGCCCTAGAGGCAGCTAGCAACATTTCCCATCAGTTAAAATAAATCGTATTAATCATGGCGGTAGCATTTTTTCACGTTTTACAGACATCGGGTCGTAGTTCGTGCGTTAACCGAGTCTGATACCCGAACAAACCGTCACGATTCCGTTAAGAATTATTACTGGCGACGGTTTTGTCGTCGTAAGTAAAAGGTCGCGTCCTTTGTACGCGTGACGCAGTTATAACTATACTTGACGTCAAGCCTTGCGCAAGGCTAAATCTGTCCGCGGTAGCCGTTCTGGCATGCTGCGATATTTATAGCAATGACGTAAGCGTCGGCAGTAGCTGTCGGCGCCTAGCTAGGCCTGTCTAGCAGCAGCTGTTAGCCGCACGGTCGTATCTCGGAATGATCAAGTATCTGAAAATCCGGTCTTTTGACCTTGACCTTTGACCTTAAAATACAATAGGGTTCTTGCAGGTGTCGAGGCACACAATGTTCGTGCGGCATTTCTTCAAGCCAAGTGCAGCGCTTTGTGAGTAGTAATCGTGTTAACAGACAGACCAACGAACGAACGAACCAAAAAAATCAGCTGAAGACAATACTATCGTCGCTACCGAGGACAGTAGCCTAACAATACAAGCATTTATAACGAATGCAACAGTCGGGAGGTCAGTATATGCGGCTCCATTAGCGGTTTTGTGAACATTGCAGGCCTATACACTGAGCAGACGAACTGAGGCATAGATCACCTCGGCATCCGTGCGTGCGTCTATATATGTGTTTGTGTGCACAATATATTCGGCGAGAACCTTCCGGTGACATCGCATCCCAGTAGGTGTGGCGACGCAGCCACTGCTTCCCTGTAGCTGCAGGCGGGCGCCTAAAAGCATCGGACGGACGTCGAACGGTCATCAATTTTTCACCTGTGGCGGCCGGCTAGTGGACATGGACAGTGGCTTTGCCAGAAATGTGAATTGGGGGGCCTCGCTGTCCTTTCCCTTTTCTTCCCTGTCCTTTTACGTTCCCACCCTTCTCCTTTCATTTTTCTTTTCTTTCTACGGTACCCCTCTTCTTTCCCTTTTCCTTCTTTCTCTCCATTTTTCCCCTTAGAAGTAAGACTCATAAAATTCAGCTAAGGAGTCTGGGGAGGGCTGTGACTCAGCGGGGTCTGGGGTGGAGTCCTAGTCAAAATCGAATTTGGTGCATTATAGCTTTAAAATTTGAGATCTGATGGCAACAAGTGTAGGTATTTTCCTGAAAGTTAACTGACCAAATTGACAAATTTAGTGCAGTTTAAACGTTGGCTTATGTCTCGTCTGAGGGATTGGGGGCTAGCCCCCTGCCCTCCCCTTGTCTACGCCATTGGACATGGGCCTATAACCGACGGCGCCATAACGACATACACAGTCTGTGACCGTTCAGTCGTAGTAGTTCAATATTGCGCTTGTTTATTTGTTTTGTGTAATTATGTCCATCTTCGTTTTTATTTTATTCGTTCAAAATATCACAATTGTTAATGACAAGTCGGTGGCGTAGCGTAGTGGTTAGAATGTCGGTCCTGGCCGGCGAACTTTCCTTATCCTGCGCTAGATTGATGGATGGCTGTTTGACCACTTTGTAAGTAAAGCGTCCGCTATCAGTCAACCTCCAAGGTCAACTCAGCCTCCGGGGTTGGTTAAATGAGTAGTAATCCATTTATATGGGTTACGGAAGGTGGGGACCTTAGTACAGCTGACTGGGACTGCCTATATAGCCGGCCGCTGCGCTAGCCTGTGTCTGCAGGCTGCACGCGGTGGCTGTGCGGCCGGCGGCTCTGGTTAGTGACGAAAGCGCATTAGAGACGTGTTTGCGACGATGTATTATACAAATTGACGACCTTCCCTTTTAAAGTAAAGAAGCAATACAACTGGGCAGCTGCTAATGTTCGGTGAACGGATACGTTTTTAGGCCAGATTTAAGTGCGGCCACGAATCAGATTCAAGTAGCCTAGTACAGACGTAGCGTAAATATGTGCATGTTCTACAACACGTCGTTGAACACGATCTACAGTGTAACCAGACGGTGTTGAAACTTACTTATTTTATGGCCGTGATGGACGGTGTGCTCTGCCTGCTGATGGACACACGTGTGATATACAAACGGGAGACGCTATCAGTCGTCGCACTTGAGTCGAGTGAGATTATGGGCACTTAAAACGCTCTAGAGATTAAAGCGAGAGATAGTAGGCAAATAGGTTACGAAATAGATAATTTTAAAAGGAAATTCTGCCGTTAGCTTAACGTTTGATTGACCGTATACGCGCGACGTCGTACGCACGACGTCATCACGACGTCATGCGTCTGTTTGGACTGAAGCTCAAAATGTGGAGTCTATCGTCTTGCAGTGAAAGCGACGTCACGAATCAATCATCAATCGATAACAATCTATCAAAACACCACAATGGGTAACGTCGTATGCGGTAACCAGCTGAATGACGCTCCCGTTCGCCGCAGACGTCTACGTTTTAGCTTCTAGCTTTCAGCTGTTTTTGTTGTCGTGTTACAGCAACTGTAGCTTGAGCGTACCGTCGTCAGTTATTGTCCGCAGCAGTATTGTCGCTGCTTTTCGGCTGAAAATGCGTCTAATAGCATCAGAGCTAACCTGTTGAATTGATTGTTATCCCCGTGCTCAACATCCGAATTTCAAATAGGCGAACAATAGCATGGTTCGGTCCTGTCTTGCACCGTTTTTAGCCGACCGTACGGCGTACTCAAGTAGCGGTCGAGCTTCTGTCATGGTTGTCGTCGTCTGTCTGTTTGTCTGTTGTTTGTAACGGATGTATTGTGACTGAACGGTAGGTTGTAGGAGAAAGCTTTTAAACCAGTAAACCAACCACGTGCCTTATACTTAGGCATGCAAAATTTTAGCGATCTAGTGCAAGAGAAACATATTTAAATTGGGGGGTTAAATGGAGGGGGTAGAAAAAATGTGAGTGTTTCAACGGAAAACCGACCTTATCTCAGGAAAGGTGAAAGATACGACCAACGTTAGTAATAATCACTAATATATAGAAAGTGGCATACGCTTTATCAGATGAGATGGAAATCGTTGACCTTGGATGACTGAAGGTCACTGAGAACCTGTACGGTAGGCTATCCTAGCGACAGCTGGGCGTCTTGTAAAATACAGCTACCGCACCGTTATTTTGGCCGAGCTTTGCGGATTTTACACTGTATCATTATAGGTCAACGATTAACGATGTTTGGGTTTTTTCAACTCTGTTATAATTTTTTTTCAAGCAAGCCAATCTATATGGCCATTATACGTCAACGTAAGAGACAGACAGACGGAGACAGACGAAGGTTTTTTTTATTTCTTGTTTCTTTTTCAATTTGTGGTTTTCTGCTTTTACGTTCTGTGTGTGTGCGTGTCGCCGAGCCGCAGGTCCATCAATATCACACCAGAGCTCTTGAAAACAGCAGAGATACCGATTAGTATGGCTCTGCATCAACTGTTCCTGCTCATATGGAAGTCAGGAAAGGTTCCGTCAGACTGGAAAGAGGCCGTGATCATATCA
>Ga0209671_1006836_pt1 | contig 11772 bp, 7 predicted proteins | sample WorMetHERISLAND2_2_FD_187401 | JGI IMG/M metagenome (GOLD analysis project Ga0209671, IMG submission 187401) | Marine gutless worms symbiont microbial communities from Max Planck institute for Marine Microbiology, Germany - Olavius geniculatus... | ecosystem: Host-associated > Annelida >...
TCATTTGAGTGAATTATGAACAAAACAAAAAGGGGTCCCTTTTTTACGGAACATCATGTACAATTGTCAGAAGTTCAGCTTGGGTCGGGACCTGGACCAATTGAAGTAACTGTACAAAAGTAACTGTAGAAAAGTTCGGAAGTTAAGCACTGAAAAAATGTATAAGTCTACAAGTTATGAGAATTTTTTTCCTATAGTCGACTGCAAAGTGACTGAGGTGTTAGCAGGATTTTTTGCGTTAAAAATCCTATTGTACTGTACTATCACGAGGAGCCAAATGGGCTGTTAAGCGTTGACCACTGTGCAAATTGTCGAAATGATGATGGCGACAACTTCACACGAAGAAATGTAACTGCATGTCTATCAAAGATCACTTGAAAAGCAATTTATTAGCAAGTGAACCTCTGCATCTTGACTCTCTGAATCCTGCTCTTGTATGTGGTCGACTGCTGCATGATCGCATCCTCATCTTCTGGTTCCTCTTCGATGTCACATCGGCTGCACAATTCATTAACCCATCCAGTCGCAGTGTACTAAGACCCACCACCTTCCTAAAGCTCCAGTCTCCCGGACACAAAAACAGCATCAACAACAACAGCAGGCATTCCTGGAGTTGTCAGCAACCTATGTGGTCAACAGACTTCTTAATATGTACACCAGATGTCTGGCTATGAAATAATGGTGTTTTGTTGATTTGACAAGGTTAACCCATTCAGTCCCAGCGTAGTAAAAAAGAACACCTACACTGATGGCAAATCGTAAAATAATTCATGCACTAATGGGTTAACACACAACAAATAAACTCACCGGTTGTAACAGTAACAAATATAACCTATATAACTCGACCAAAAAACAACCGTTATTGACCAGATTGTCTACGTTTCCGCAACTGCTGCTGCATTCCTCGGACTGATTTCTATTTACCACTACAGGTCATCATTTCCGCATATCTACGACAAATTTTTACTGTAGTGAAGTCTAGCCACAACCGACATTACTTCGAGGAATGCAGTAGCAGCAGACGATATGTCAATAAATTAGCAAATAGTTTGTAATTTGATGGACTGTGAGCAGTGATTGTAATTTGATTGTAATTTGATGTTATTACAAACTGTCAGTCTGTCACTAGTGTCTTGACTGTTTGCTCATAAATTGACATCTTGCCTCTAGTCACAGGAAGCACAGTCTGGCACACACCGACAAAGCATGGTCCAGTGTCACAAGAGTTGTGTGCCATCACTTCTAGACGATAAAGATAACAGATAAAAACAATGTTAGACTTTTTTGGTTCCATCAGTCATACCTATTGATCGAACAGTTTACTCGCATGGGCCTAAAAACGATGCTCGGTATTTAGACCACATTACATATCTCTCCAGTGATTATAAACACGAATATATGACATTCGCACAAAATCGTAAATAAATCTGTCACACAAACTTGTGAGCAGCGTCGTAGTTCATGTAGCAGTACCAAAGTTCCGGCAGCTGCTTGTCAAAGCCGGGTGGAAGACGACGCCATTTGTAGCACTTGTCACACTGTGCCCATGTCCACGGGTTACTGCCACAAGATTACACAAACATCATTACTCTGATGATAAACTGGCTTTCTAACTGTTAAACTAAATCAAACGAAGCCACATGCTGGCTGTGTTGTAAAGTCTACTGGCTAGCTAGCTATAAAACTGCAATCAATTTGTGGACTGATGCCTATGAAAAAGCAGCCAGTTTGATATTTAATATCAGAAATTTACTTGTCTTCTTAAGATTGCCTCACATCAAAGCGGCAACTGAAAATGTAAGTACGAAAAATGCAAAATGTCAGGTGGATAAAATGTACAAGTACGGAAAATGAAGTACGAATTTGTAGAGGTGGAAAATGCAAGTACAAATCTGAAGACTGCCTCACATCTTGTTACCTTGCCTTAGAATATTAACTTCACCGCACAAATTGCAAAGTGTTTTAAATGACCATGTTGCAATACAAATACGGGGCCTAATTTACAAAACATCGTACGACAAATATACGACAATGTTATGACATGTGGAAGGATTACGACAAATGTACGATAAAACGCGATTTACAAAAATCGTACAACTAAGTTACCACAAAAGTTACGACAAAACGTACGACAGCTCATTAGCTGTCATACGACAGCATCAGGCACGCTTGCAGCGATTATTTCGATTTTTTTATCAGTATATAATTCTCACATACTGCCGTATTACATGTAAATTTCGTTTGCAGTAACTTCGGGCAGCGAAATAGCCGCAAAATCAGTTCACTTGTTATTGTTTACATTGGTAACCGTTGGCAATGGCGGAAGCAGACAATCAGCGTGCAGCGCCGTGTGCTGCCAGCTCAGTGACACTGTGTCGCGATTGGTTGAGGTCATGCCGGCTGATTGGCTGGCTAATTTTAGCGACTACAGAGTTACGATAAAACTGTGAGAAAGTTACTAAGTCGTAAAATCAGCTTCCAAAATTCACATACGTTTTTACGACAATCTTACGACATCGTAACTTGTTGATTTATGACAAAGATACGACAAAGTTGCGAGAATTTTACGACAATTTTACGATTGCCGTACGATGTTTTGTAAATTAGGCCCATGGGTTACTTCTACTAACTATTATACAAAACTCAAGTACAAAACTCTGTGCAACACTAGAACAGAGAAACTATTCCAACACTGAAGATCAAGATTTCTGAAACCAAATTCATGTCACACCACAAAACTATTTAGCACTTCAAGTTCCAACCATTTTAGTCAGTTTTTACGTGCGACAGCTATGCTTCGCATTGTCTTAGCCATGGCCTGGACGTCTGTCTGTCCGTCTGACCATCTGCCCGTGTGCCATACCATTGAGCCTTATCAAAACGGTGTGCGTTAGGATCACAAAATCTTCACTGTGGGCTGCCCCAAGGACTCTGGATTTTAGTGACAAAACTTTGTGCAATTGGGTGAGGGTGTTCCCCTCAAAGGACACCATCAAAGAGGGATACCCCACAAAAAGTCGTATTTTTGCCACCATTGGCTTGCAGTGTGAAAACGGTTGCAGATAGGTACAGACTTGCTGCATATCATAACAAGCACCGGTGATGCGCTGTTTAGATTTATCAACATCGATGACCTTGAACCCGCAAAATAAAGGTTTTTGGTGAATTTTTTCGCAATTTTGGGCTGCGACACATTTTGTGAGTGAATTGTGCCAAAACAGCTGGAGAGAAACCAAGACAACATGCCTATGAAAAGTTCGGCATTTAACATAGATTTTAGCAGTCAAAAAACCGATACCATAGGTTCAAGGAGGCAGGCGCAGGCAAGCCTCAAAGAGGGCTGCCCGCGCAAAAAGTGTCTTTTTGCCGCTATTAGCTCACTAGCGTAAAAAAGCTGCAGATAGGCACAGATATACTACTTATCATAACAAGCACTAGTGATGAGCTTCTTAGTGGTGTCAACATCGATGACCTGAATCTTTAAAATAAGGGATTTTAGTGTTCTTCGCGATTTTTGTCTGTGGCACACACTTGAAGTGAAAATTGTGACAAAACAGATGGAGATAGATCACTAAGACCAGGGCAAATCTGCAAACAGGAACTGCTATAGGCTGTCACGCGTCTCATGAGCTTTGCTCAAATTATTTGTTGTATCAACTGTACACAGGCTCCGTCGACAAAAACATCAAAGTGCAACATTGCACTATGACCATATCAGCTTATACCATTCTATGATGATACAAAATTCATATGATATTAACAGCAACAGACAGTTATTTATAAAACATGCAAAAACTAAAAGTTGAGCAACAACCTCCCGGAGACTGCATTCGTTTGACTGTCGGACATCACGTCCCGATAATCATTCAACTTCACTCCCAGCGCATTAATGAATGTACTGAAATTACACATTTTGACACAACAGAACTAAGCATACAAAAAAACAAAATTCATTAAAGGTTAAAGTGGTAGCTCTTTATGGGAAGTCATCTCAGAGCTACAGAGCATCACCTGCCGTATGGGATCACACAGTGTCACCTGCCACCTGATACAGGTGAATGTGCCCCACCTTAACCCCAGCCAGATAGGCTGGTACTTGATTTACCTACCCCACAGGGATGGAAGGCTGAGTAGACCTAGGTGACTTACGTTACATACTGGGATGGTTTACCTGCCCGCAGGCAGTCACCCATCCAAGTACTAACCTGGCCTAGCGTACAGTAACTTTGTTGAGCGGATGAAACGCGTTACAGCTATGCCACGCCACCAACCTATTTTTAGCAACTATCCACACATCAAAGGATTTGTTTATGTTAACTCGGACAAATGAAAGACTCTTCATGAATAACAGCTTCAGAGACAAACAGTAGCTATGAAATCCATCTAACATACTGAGTATGCAAATATTCTCCGATTCATGAATGACGATATGATACAGTCACGATACTGTCTGAAAACTCTCTGTAAAACATCAGCAAAATAAGTGATTATTACTGCAAAACAAATCAGACATCTATCTACCATGCTCAGCCAATGCATTCACCGCAAGCATCACATGCTGAACATTACACTGCCATAAATTTTTTTCTTGTGCTTTTACTGAGAAAAAACAATCAACGATGACTTGCTTGTATCGATCGGTCTTGTCAAATTCCTGCTTGTTGTGTATTGGGTCGAGGAAATTTGCCTCTACCACTCCGACAATTCCGGCACCACTCAAGCCAATCTGACTTGTCAGCCACTGACCACAGCAACATACACAGTGTTTCAAAAAAACAAAACCACTTTTATTTTTTTTAATAACTTCGTGAAACACTGGCCAATTTTGATAATTTTTGGCACGCAACATCACCAAGAAACTTGATGTAAATGACTGTAGTTTAGCCCACCTCACCTTAATACTGTCACTATGCTACATTGTGAAATACAAAAGTCAATATTTTGTCCGCTCACAACAATGAATTCATAATATGTAGTCCATTCATCACGCGAGCCAAAAATTATCGAAATCGGCCAATGTTTCATGGAATTATTCCTTACTTGCAGAGGCCTAAAGTGAACAGGCTCGAACACGTAATTCAAATTTGAGTTTTTTGGGGTCCACTCTGTAAGATCAAAACTTCTAAAAGATCGGAACTTCATGCACAGATGATAATAAAGAAAATTCTTCAGATTTTTTAATCCATACAGCATGCAACTATGCAAATTACTAAAGCCAGATGTGTGTTGATATCAGAAATTCAGAATGCTTTAGTGCTGTTCATATGATACTTTGCTACAGTTATAGCTGTCAAAGCATTAATTTTTTAACGCATTAATTAACACATTATTAATGTACCCAGGAATGTTAAGAGGGAGAGGGGGGGAAGTTACACGGGCCCTGCAACGTTTGGGGCCCCACCTGTAGAATATAAAAGTTAGAAAGCAAACAGAAACACATTTTTCAACAAATCTGACGTCATCGCTAGCATAGAAATCTATTAGCCTGTCATCTAAATAATATTTATTTACAGTAGTGACGGAACGGCAAATACAGTTTGGTTACTTGAATTCATTCGATTGTCAAATAACGGCAGTTTGCCAGTTTAATGGAATATTAGAACTTTTGCTTCACAGAATCCAGTAAATCAAATAAATATATGTATGTGCTTTAATTTTTTTAACGTGCGTTAATTTATTAATGCATTAATTTGACAGCTCTAGCTACAATATTTCACAGCAACCTGCTTCTGTGAGCCAACTTTCTCGTAGGCTTTGATGAGTCTGTTGCGATGGTACAGCATTATTCCACAGTCTTCCGTCGGTCCATAACCGAATGTGATCTTCACAGGATTCGGCTGATAATAAGTGATTAAAACAAAATTAATACACAACCGAGTTAATGTGCATCATACAAAAAAACACTCTCACAGTAAGCCTACATTCTGTCAAGCATACAAAGTTCACAATCTTGAAATAACAACTAACTGCGATATACCTTGTACTTTTTTGTCCAAGTTGTAAAATACTTCAAATGAGGTGTTTGTGTTACGCAAAATAGGCAAACGTTTATATAACACCAAAGCCAAACTTTCTGCCGCTGAGCTAACAAAACGGGACTGACAATGATAATCAAGTTAAAGCGCCTCCTGTAAAATAAATTCTACAAACTATTTAATGATGAATATTTACAAAACTTACGAGGAAGCGAGGTTTGTACCAATCAATCTGCATCTTCCTCAAACTTTTTGCAATCAGTTTCGTTATGACTTTCCGGTTGCGAAGAATAATCTTCATGCGTGGCTTGAGGAACAGAATGCTGCAGTACTCCTAAACATTCATGAATTACACAAAATATTGTGCAAATAAATTCACTAGCCAGTTAATCATCTAAGCCCTTACCATATGGAATAAGATCGCTCAGGCAGATTCCTAAAGCCTCTGGCTTTATGCAATGGACCCACCTGGTGGCCCGAGTGCCAGATGCTGCAATTGGGTGGCGTCCACCCTGAAGGTAAGGTAAGGTAAGTTACCTATCTCACCAGCCTCTATTTATCATCTATAATAATTTTGCCGACAAGCCTTTCGGTGCGTGATCCACTTTAAAACCAGTTGCTGGTCACCACATGAGCTACCAGCAACAACACGTTGGATTGTTTCAAGCCAGCACTGAAGACATTCCTGTTATGATTTAGCCTCATGTTGCAGATGACAGCACCTCTAAGGAACAGTTCTGGGGAGGGCTATAGCAAAGTCCATTACACTGATAAACATAAACATCTATGCCAACAAATAGCCTATAGTACAAGATACAGTAATTAATAGCTGAAAGTATTCAATACTAGCTTAACTAACACAATTTCTATAATCCCTCAGTGCCTTGCTCGTGTTAGCTGAACATAGAAAGAAATCCCATTTGTACACAATCTACTGCAGCAGGAAATGATTGCAGGTAAATGTAAAAAAAGGCAGAGAGATCTACTAGCTTTGCCTAGATGATCTCTCACACTTGTAATTGGTATTTTGCCGGGTCACGAGCAGCTTAACCGATACTTAAGTATAATGGGGCTGTCTAGAGACCCATTTTGTGAATGTTGCAGTGAGGCAATTGAAAGTGCTTCACACTTCCTTTTCTACTGTAATAAATTTTTCTCCATAAGGAATTTGATATACACCCTGAAGATATTGATAATGCAACAGTTGGGAATATAGTGAGATTTATCAGAAAGTCTCACAGATTCCCAGAAGTACTTAATTGTAACTAGTGTCTCATTGGGGATGGCTGATGAGCCCATATAGCGGCTTAAGCCTACGGGGTGGCAACGCTGCCCTGCCCCGCATTGCAAATTGAAAACTGCAGCAGTCCCTGGGAATATGGCCTACGCTAAAGTAATTCTAGAAATCCACACAACGACCACTTGAACAGCAAGAAAAAGTCTGTAAAATTAGTAGGGGTGCACCAGATCCAGATCAGAATCCAGATCTGGCCAGCCAGATATCAGGTGGTTTTTGTGGATCTAGATCTGGTCAGATCTGAACATTCTAGATCCAGCGCACCGTTAAGATTTAGTAGTCTTAAGATGTTGCAATTAATATCCAGTGAATTTCACTACAGACAATTATAAATACTACTAAAGAATAGCGATGGCAATAACACTGCTATGTAGCCATTACAACCAAACTAAGCACTACTTATATTATAACGAATAATTTACAGCGGTGCTAGAGATTACAAAGCTGTAAAATAAGCAGCGACTGCTAACCCTCAGCGAGCGTCGATATTCCGGCTTGTAATCAACCACCGGTCGATAAACAGCATCCATCTCATGATGCTCCGAGTTAATGATGTCTGTTCGGTTTGACTCAAAATCCAGCTCAAACTTTCCATCTGAACCCCTACAACAATCGCTAAACTTGCAGATACTGCATACTTTGTATGGAAAACAGACATGAATAAAATTCTGGTGCAACCACACTGCTGATGCTGGTGGCATGCTGAACTGGTGACCGCAAAGTTGCTGGTTCGACTCTTGCCTGATGCACTGCTAAGTAATACCCTGTTTACATGACAAAGCTGGCTCTAGTTAGCTGGACGAGCCAGCTCAATGTTTGCTCGACGTTTGCTGGATGTTTGCTTCGTGTGGGCTATGCTTTGTGCATGCTTCATATTTGCTCGATTTTTGCTCAATGTCTGCTCAATGTTTGCTTGATCACGTAAACGGGGTATAACAACCCTGGGCAAGTTGTTCACATGCCTCTGTTCACCAAGCAGTATAATTTGGTACTGGTGGTCAAAGTTGGGAAGGTAACCATAGGTCTGGCGTCACAATGTCTTTTTTCGACCACTTTAGATAATAAAATAACAATTTTAGCTGTGTAATGCAATATATCGTGCATGCAAGAGAAATTTCTGTAAAGTCCCAAGCCTCTGATGGCTTACTTATCTTACTTATTGTGCATCCTGTGCATGAGATAAATCTAGCAGGGCTACTACAGAGACACTAAATAAAGACCAGTCTGTAAGCTTAATCCCAAAGACAGGATCTTGGGATTACCAGTTTCTTAATCCTGGACCTGGATTCTGCGATTGAGAAATCAATTCCGAGACTGCAATCACTAATTAGCATCACATCGCTTGCCGGCAAGTAAATGACCTAAACAGATTTCTGTTTAGACACCAAAGTGCTACAAAGTACAACATTATATTTGAGCTAAGTGAGAATGAAGTGATCTAATGAAACAATGATAAACAAACTTTCGGAGTTTATAGATGACGATGCGCGTGCCGGTGTTGTGGTGAATATGGTTAAACTGCTGCAGCAGTGCTGCGGAACTGCTGAATATGCTGTGACCTATGATTGAACGCAGACTGCCTTCTGTATCCTGCTTGCCGACTATCTTCAGTAAGCTCTGCTAAGGACATTCACCTCATAATATTAATCACATTGATGTTTCTAATGCACCGTAACATAGCAAAACAATTACTAGAATTCAGAGCAGACTCTGCCTGCCGCTGTACGTCCAATTTGGGGAAAATTTAAAGCGTTAAAATTCCACTCGTAGCAAAGTCATATGGCCCGAACTCAAATGCATTACAATAGGCAGAATGCGCATTGTCGACTTAAGGGGGCCAACATCCGTGTCTACAACTTTTTTGTTAGTGGACCAAAGTTCACCAAATTTCTAATGTGCCATAACGTGGTGAAACAATTACAAGGAAGCAACGGGTCTGGTCCATACCAAAGTCAGCAGAACAGAAATGACCTTGGAGCACTTTTAAAAAAAGTTGACTGAGCCAACTGCACATATGTCTACCGGAAGCTAATTTCAAAGTTGGGTCCTAATAAGTCTAGCCATATGGTCGATATTCAACTGCAACGTAAAAGGATATTTGTGCTTCTTGACCAAGTGATAATGGGAACGAGAATTGTCTCGGCTTCAATTGCTTCAAGATAAGTCTGAGATAGCATGCCAACACTCATGGTATTCTCAGTCTTGGTGAAGACCACGGCATCTCTACCTATTCTCATGGAACCGGACTTAAAACCGTTGCCATACCGTCCAACTGGTTTGTGACCATTCAATTCCTCCTTCTCACAGTAACCAAAACTACAATTCATATTCACAACACCAGTTTTAACAGTCAGCAGCATGCAACAAATGTATTTCTCTTTGCCTGATTATGCATATAACATGCTCACAAATCAGTAACTACACTGTGGGCCATAAAAACGTGCCACTTTACTTTTGTCCATATCTTTGACAATCACGGACCAATTTTAAAAATTCTTTCACTGGCACACTCTGCAAACAATTTGCAATAATGTGACTATTATATATCCCACCGCACGATAAATGCGTTTCTACACTACCCTGTCAAATATAAATGTAAGCAAAAACTAATGATAATAACAAAAATTATGCTAAATGAAAAAAAAGCTTAAGACCAACATTGCAATGAATGACTCGTATGATACTAGACTGTGTTATACCCACACAGTCTAGTGTCATACAGACCATTCACTGCAATGTTGGTCTGAAGTGTTTTTTTTTTCAATTTTACCAAAATGATCATTTGTTATTATCATTATGTATGCATATTTCATTGGTATTTCACAAGGTAGTGTAGAGACACATTTACGGTGTGGTGAGATCTATTATAATCACATTATCGCAAATTGTCTGCAGAGTGTGCCAGTGAAACCATTTTGAAAATCGCTCAATAATTGGCGAAGACATGGACAAAAGTAAAGTGGCACATTTTTTGGCCCAACCTGAATAATCAGGTTGTTGCAATTCAATTTACAAGTAACACTACATATATATGTTCATAAACACCTGTTAATTTTGCAAGAATCACATATTCTTCTACTCAGATATAATCAGCAGTTGTTTATTTCCTGCTTAGGTGACATCTTCATAAGAAAATTTCAGTTATTGTCATCATTGTTAACTGCAACATGTAAAATCCATGCCAACTACTAAAGGTAAAGGTAAAGGTAAAGTCCACGTACTTGCTATAGTGCTTCTTACATGCTTCTTCAAGACCAGAAGCACTTTACAATCTTGGAAGTGGCAGCTGATTGGCATGAGCTAATGATACCGCAGCGCACTATGCGGCCATCCATTGCCTGCGCGAACAATTGGACCTGCAGTTTGCAGCAAGCAGACATACCACCGCCCCAATCAGCCACACTAGGCCTTCACCCTGTAGCCATACTAATTAGTGAGATCCGGATGGCAGATGCATGACTCACGTTCACTGCTTGTTTTCATTGTTGAATTTTCCTTTCAAGCTCAGAATCTTTGTGACGCTTGCTGATAACATGCTGATAAACGAGAAGCCCAGGTGTAAAGTCCGACCGTACTGACTGTCACCGATTCTGAAGGTGATCCAAGGTCGATGATATTTATGCCATCTAAAAGGGTGTATGCCATTTCCTATTAGTGACTCATAGTACTTGGCCCTATCTCGCACTGTTTCCAAGATATGGCCACTAATAGCTTGAAACGTTCGATTCCACAGTGGAATCAAGGTCATCCAAGGTCATCGATTTATATGTCATTTGAATGCCAATATGCGACAAGCACGACAAAGGGCCGACCTTAAGCTTACAGCTTAGTGGTGGGCCAAAAAAACTAGTCACAAGAAATGCAGCATTGACCGAGTGCAATAAATTTGGAGCAGCATATACTTTTAGCTCACACTATAGTCCATATTATACAACACAGTTAAACTGTACCATATATATTGTGCATCATGTGTGAAAAACAAAGTAAAACAAGACAAAACAGCATAAGCTTAGACACCTAAGCATATTATGCAGTTTGTCAGGACACAAACCACAGCCATTGTCGGAAAACGTAAGGCACGTTGCATTGTCAGGAGGACAGAGCGTTTCCACATCTATACGCAAAACTGAAGCTCGGACATCCGGATCATATGCATTGTCTGCAAGTACAAAAAGCAACTAATCAACAAGATTTTATAAAGCAATATCACAGCATCACACAATCTTTGAATTCCAAGTAAACCAACACAACCTTATCATATCAGTTTCACATCTGAAACAAAGCTCAAATATACCTAAGCCATGCTTATATACAAACAGACAATGTTCAACAATTTGTATCAGCCACGCTTCACAAATATGTCTTGACAAAAACAAGTTGGGTTATTTTTTTGGTATGCCCTGTAGTCTTACACTTACAGTCCCCTGTAAAACCTCTTGTGAACTACACTGTGTCTCAGAAAAAACCGGACCCCTATTACGTTTTGAAATAATATATATA
>Ga0209671_1006837_pt1 | contig 11771 bp, 4 predicted proteins | sample WorMetHERISLAND2_2_FD_187401 | JGI IMG/M metagenome (GOLD analysis project Ga0209671, IMG submission 187401) | Marine gutless worms symbiont microbial communities from Max Planck institute for Marine Microbiology, Germany - Olavius geniculatus... | ecosystem: Host-associated > Annelida >...
ATATTATAGGCCTATACGGCTTGCAGCTGGTTTTAAAAAGCGCTCGGCGACGTCGGCAAGCGTCATATCAGATGCAATCTCACATGGCGATTTTAATCGCATATTGTATCGGTGTGAAGAAACCATCAAACATTGTTGAATATTGCAATTCTTGATGGAAAATGGCAAAAAACGCACCTTTTCATACAAAGTCGCCTGTAAAATATTTTCATGGTCGGGCCAAAGGGGGGCATCGTACCACGCCCCCTTAAATACGCCACTGATTGCAAGTGTACTGCGTGGCCCTCTTCGTGCAACAACCCTATTACAGTGAATCATATTTTTCACATATGACGTCACGCACTTGGCGGAATTGCGTCAGCGGAAAGAAGCATCAGCAGCTGCAGCAGCAGCAAAAAAATCACCGTCTGGTAGGTTGCAGCCGAGGACACTTCAAGGATGAATAAATCTTGCTGTAGCCTCGAACAAAGTATGTCTCAGGTTTTTTCATTTGTTTCTTGGCTTGACTAATGCAAAAGTTATAAATAAATTATGACGAAACTTTGTGGAGGGATTGCATATATTTTGGCCCATGCTTAAAGAAGTGATTAATTACAGATGTTGGCAGCGATCCGGTTTTTTTTCTTATGGATGAAGCGTAGCCAAATAAAGACCAGAGTAAAACGAACAGTCAAATTTTGATAATAATCCGCTCCAGCATACGGATTCATAGTTTGTGAATCTAAATCTTTTTACCAATTTTTAATAGTTTAAATAATTTAAATAGTTTGAATAAATAGTTTAAATAAATAATTTTTAATAGTTTAATGGTAAAATAATTTTTACCAATTTTCTTTTGTTGCTATTCATACAAACGTCAAAGAATAAAACCCAGTCAGTGATCGGCGGAGATTTGAAGTTTGTGAGTTTTTACTCGTAGTTATGCATACGCCATCATCCTACGCACGAGAGTGAATCAGCTTTTCCACAGACCCACGCTATGCACGACACCGGAACTCATGGCCAATACTATCAGCAATTAACAGCAAATTACATGTACTGTCTGCAGCCACCGACACGTCGGTGCAAAATAAATCCTATTATTATTACGGCTGTTATTACACGTGACTAATCATTACAGCCATCACTACAGCCGAATTATGCAGGCGATGAGAGTATTAAGCCTATATACACAATTATTTCACAGCACAGCATGGAGCATCTAGTCTATCTAGATGACGCCTTGACGGTCAGGAAGCAGAACAAAAAGCCCAGCTATCTCTAGGATAGTCGACCGTACTGGTTGTCAGTGCCCTTTAAGGTCATCCAAGGTCAATTATTTTTATGTAATCTGAAAGGGCGCATGCCATTTCCTATTAGTGATTAATGGTAACCATGGCCCTATCTCTTAATTTTTCCGAGATGCGGCCACTTAAAGCTTGAAATGTTTTTATTAAAACCGCTGCAGATGAAAACATGGTCACTATTGACAGCAAAGTTGCCAGCGCCCTATTCGATAGTACCATCGTCGACCCCCTTACGATCGACTTACCGTTTAGCCACAATACATCCGTTATAGACGACGACTTCGACGGACGGATGGACAGACGGACGACAACTCGTACCATAAGCTCGATTGTTAATTAAGTACGGTCGGCTAACAATAAAGAAAATGCAAGAAAAGCTTCGAAAGTGGCAAAAGTTCAAGTTCCCCACTGGGTCCCGACTAGGGACTGGAATTCCCTCCTATTTCTCCTCTGACCTCTCGTTCTGCCTGCAGCGTCTCGATTTCTTTTGTCCCGGCTTGAAAATTTTCTCCGGGCGTCCACGAAATAATCGTAAGAAATATTGGGAAGATGCAAAAAGTTGAACCGATTAAGTTTTGTCAAAAATTACTCTGGAATCAAACACATTAGCCTATGCCTGCCATCCACGAACTCGCGAACAGTCTATGAAATACAGCAGCCAAAGCATGCAGTCATGCAGTCTCATACCCATCGCGGATGAAGCTGAAGCCCTGAAATCTCTTTTCTGCAGCTGTAGCCCCTATAAGTTTGTTCACGCGAGACACCACGTTGTTCACTAAGCACTGAGCACTATCAGCAGACGATTTTAAAACTTGAAAACGATAACTTTCTATCAACCACTTGACGTCAGCTATATGGGCGGCCGAAACCAGTTGCAAAATAGCTCTTATCGCCGAGATAGAAGCTGGCAAAACAAACAACCGTGTAAGCGTAGGGCCTATATTATACGTGAGCTTAGCGTTCTAGCCTCTTTCCTTCCTAGCTGCTGCGAGCGTTTGCGTTGCCTATCACTGCGAGTGGTTAAGTTCCAGTCTACTATTTATTGCCGTTGCTGCATTGCAACGATTAAGCGGAGTTTCCACCCAACGTAAGCAAGGCAACGGACGGAATGGCGCGTAAGGAGCGACGTAACTGAACTGAACTGACATGGTTTAGTTTTTGACGAACTGACCAGCTGGCAAGCACTAATGCATTACAGTAAGCACCGTCTAACAGCGTCGGCGACTACGTGACTACGCGCACGTACGCGTCGCCCATGACTTGTGCCCATAACGCATGTGACGACAGCTCGTCAAAAAGTAAACCATGTGAATTCAGTTCAGTTCAGTTCAATTCAGTTACATTAGTCCTAACAACTAGCCTGATGCAGGAAGCTGACCAATGCCAGTGACGTCACGGACAATCGGGTCGTTGCACGGGGAGGAGACGGGGCAATGGGGAATAATTGCACCTTACTAAGTTTTAGTCTGTCGGAAAGTTTTTTTGTTTGTAAATTTCCTTCAAAAAACACACACACATAATTTGCGACTGAAAATCTCCGACTTCAGGGAAATTGGTGACAAGATTGAAATTTCGAGAAACCATGATCTCCTCTGTTGAAAATTTGCAGTCGTGAAATGAAATTGCAACTTTTTGCTCCCCCCCATCCGTCTCCTAGTCCTTCTTTTCTTAGTTCACAACGCTACCGCTTGGGTAGGCCTAACTGGATCATTCCAATAATTACGTACACTGTTAACCGCTAAGATGTTCGCAAAATGGTTTCCATCTCCAACGATTCTAAATTATTATGCAATAGCCTACCTGAATAATAATTAAGAGAGGCACGTAAGAAGTGAAACCATATTTAGCAGTTTAGCCATTACGTATGAGCTTCAAATTTAAAACTAAAACAAATTCAAAACAAGATCAAATTTAGAACAAGATCAGTTACAGACTAGCAAATACCAGGATTACAAGACCAAGGTCAGATTTTTTTCAGTATCAAGATCATATGGCATATCCCGTTCCTGAAAAAGGGCGTTCGTTACAGTCATGTGGCACACGTTTTCTGAACTAAACAGAGCCATGCTGCGTCTCAGTGAGCCAATGCCTGGCAGTGCTGCACCACAAACGAATAAAATACAGTCTGTCTTATAACATCAGCTTACAGTAGGATACGGTCTGTGTTTACGTGCACTTGCGAGGATATCTGTCAGTCAAGCATTCTAAACGCGAGTTCAGACTGTCAGCTGTAAGCAATAGAACAGACGGATGCTTCGCTGCTGTAACGGAGACTCGGACAGTAGCAGTAGCAGGTGGTAAATTGATTCAACAGAGGGAGCCACCAGAGACATAAACATAAAACACTGTACTGTAGTCAACTGCCTGCCAAATGCTTCGTTACAGTAGTGCTAAATGCCCACGAGACAAGCCAGTAGGCTACGCGACGTGGCTTGCGACCAGACTGGAGACAGACAAACAGAGGACGCAAAGACGCAGACACCCACAGACACGCTGTCTGATAACAAGGGTCGCTTATGGCAATAGAAAACAAGTGACATTGGGTGAGGTCAAGTTTTGGTAAGACTTTCGTCGATAGCCACGTAACTATTGAACTCTGGATATGTGGTTTCTTATGCATGCGTCTGTCTTGCACGGTTATAAAGATACGCAGCGTCGAAAATATTGGGGGTCGCGAGTTTGACTTTTTGGCGTTATGATATCATAGGTCGCGTGACCGTTGAATCCGCCTGCCCCAAATACCCTACCCTAAAACCAAACTGCATGCAGCAGTGCGTCTACCAGATAAAGTTTAGGAATGTTTGCAAAGTCAAGAAGCGACTGGTACAGCCTGGATTGGTCTGGAGCAGAACATTATCGATACTGCTGTCAATGAATGGAGAAAGCGTTTCCTTGCCTGTGTTCGCATAGTGGGAAAACACTTCAAGCAATTTTACTACAGGCAGTTGAAAAATGGACAACTAGATGAAAATAATGTCAGCCAAAGTGTCAAAATGTGAACAAAATATGTTCTATGCGTTATGTTAATTAAGCAATCATATCGCATTAAATAAAAAAGTGATATTTTGTTGGTTGTGTTTTCTCCAGGTAATGCAAAAAACGTTAGATGAGGTGGAAAACTGAATAGTTATTTGATGGCAAGTTGTGTCAAAAATATTTGTACCAAAAATTATCAAAATTATCAAAATCTGCTAATTGATTTTTAAGTTATAGTCGAAAATGTCGGGGATATTTTTTGAGACACAGTGTATATCTGCTGAATAGGCTGTTGCTATGCAGAATCTTCTCCTTAGTCCTTCATAGCAACCGTTGCTATGTGAAAAATACACCGTTGAACTCTTTATAATTAACATACAGCCATGGTATTTAACACATTTAGACATTCATTATTTGTGTCATTTGTTGCTAATGGCTTTTGGTTGTCATAGCAACAGAAGGTCACTTACTGAACGTCTCTTTGTCCAAATTCCTATATAAACGCTGTCCTGCAATAGTCTTGGTTCTCAGGTTCTTAGCATCACGAGTTAAATCTGATCTCGACGCGATCGTCATCATATCGTCGTCATTTAAGTCTTAACACTTATGTTCGTTGAGTTGTACGGAAACAAAACTTGTGTTTGAAATTGCAAACGTTGTCGTTACGTTCTCTGAGTCGTATAGGGGCAAGCTGCCGTGGGGCCTCTATAGGCTACCACATTACACATTTTTGTCACTATTGGACTCACAACTACAGCTCAGTTTCAGACTCCTGGTCCGTATAATATGTGCAACTCATAGAAAAAATTTTATTTTATGTTTTAATTAGCTGAAAATCTAATAATAACATACCGATGATGTAGACAGCGAGAAAAAGAAGAAAACACCACGCCATGGCTGACAGTGACTTCACTGTAATCAGCTTCACGTTCACGTGGACTCACTGATCTGCTATAGAGTAGTCCAGACATAGTCCAGCGGTAAATCTAGAAGATGGCTTTATTTAAGAAGCACGTAGCACAAGTTGTGACCACGGCGAAAAGCGATGTGCCTCAGTGGTCATGAACGATCTCGCTCTGAATGTTCTAAATATGCTACACGAGGAAAAATAATGCCTATTACCCTGGGTATAATCACGCGTATGTATGTATTGTTTACGACTACGCTTCCGGGCGCTCCCTATCAGTGAGTGACACATTTCTGTGGCTGAATGGTTGTACTTGCACAAACGACAGATTGCGTTGGTGCTGTCCATCATTAAAGAGGAAACGTCATTATCTGCCAGCGCTTGCGTCAGTCCGACGGTCTTTGACGCGTTATCACATCCTGCAGAATGAGGAACATTCTGGGTCGTAGGCCTATATGCAATCAACTCTCACTGGCAACGGTGTCAATACCTTGCTGTTTTGTCAGCGCACTAGAAATGCTTACTTACTTATTTACATATCAATAATTCTAGCGGTAGATCGGCGATCACTGGAAAATTGCTAGAGATAGATCGGGTAGATACATTATTGGGAAGATGGTAGAATTTATATGCCTGGAAGATGTAGAAGGTCTACAAACCATGCCACGACGCTGTCACGTATTTAAATCAGGCTTATTCAGTATTATATCAGAGTCCATCTCGAGGCAAAGCTGTTTTTGTAACACGGACTTAAAACTATAGTGCTTTTGAATGAATTTTATTTAAAGCTTGGTAATTGATAACATTTCAGTTCTAACCACAGTCTTAGCAATGCAGTGAAAAAGAAATGTGGCTGCATTCTTACATTAACAACGAGATAAATGTAATTAGGTAAATGGCGATCTACCGTTAGTAATTTTCTGCTCCCTACTGCAAGATCGCCGATCTACCGCTAGCACTGACCTTTACATATTTACTTATTTATTTAACTACATACTTGTTTACTCGATTACCGGGTATACTCAAGAGTTTAGCTAAGCCTAAGCACGGACGCGTTTATCGCCGTTTACACAACGAAGCCGGCGAATATTTCTATAAGTTTTATATCGCCAAAATTTAGAGTCCCTGGGCTACATTTTCTTCGCTGACAACAATTTATTGTTTTAATTTTTTACTCACTTTCACGTAGTTGCGCCCGAAAGTCACGCAAACGAATTCTGTCAAATCGACGCAGAGAACAGATTTTAGCAGTAAAATGCATCTCATGGTCATTCAAGGTCATTCAAGATCAAGCATTTTAAGGTGGTTGGAAAGCCGACAAACTACTTCACGTCGCCGTAATTTACCATTAATGTTAAGCAATGTTTCACAGATTTATTCAAAAATGCAAGTGGTTTGGGTTCATTGGCTGTGTAGTCGCGTTTACGTGGAGCCCTGGTGTCAATGGTCAGTCAGGCAGCGTGCGTTTGGTGTATTGTGTGTATCAATCATAATTTACGCATTACAACCTATACAGCTCCTGTTGCAGTAGTGACCTTCAAGGTCATCCAAGGTCAATAATTTTTATTTCATTTGAAAGCCAATATGCCATTTTCTATTAATGATCAATAGCAAACTAAGCCCTATCTCGCACCGTTTAGCCACTATACACCCGTTACATACGGACGGACAGACGGACACACGACAACCTGTGCGATAGACGCCTGTAGCCATAGGCGTACGGGGACTCTTTCGCTTAGGGGGACAGAGAAAACAACTTGCCCGAATATTCAGAGCCAGATCATGGTCCCTTCGGGCCCTGAGGCTTGAGAGCGACTGAGGGTCCCTCATACAGATATTTGTAATATTATTTTTATTTTAGCTATTTTTGTACTGCTACCGTTTTTTGCTTAAACAATAAAAACAAACAAGAGCGGCGGAACAAATTTAAAAGTGGAGATACAGACAATCTGCGAGCGAAGCCAGCAGATAAAATTGAAGTGTTCTACGGAGAATTGGCAAGAGTTTTAGTCTAGAACTAGCAGATCACAACTGTCTATACAGATTTAGGGTCAACTGTTTGGGCCCCTGTTCAGGCCCGCACCCTGAGACTTTAGACTCACCAGCCTCACGGATGATCCAACCCTGCAAATATTTTTTAGTCATGGCGTGGCTATAGGGGGCACTGGGGAAAATGGCCTCTCAGGGGACCAAAAATGGCGATCATCTAGTGTGAAACATTAAACTAATTTTTTTTCTCGAAATAGTGTCAAAATGCACCCAAACACACGAAGTTGACGCCAAAAAAATATTTAAAAAATTTCGGCAAAGAAGTGCACGCCTTGGGCAATGCTTTTGCGCGCGACAGCACTGTGATGCCGCACGTCTTATAGCTATCGTCGAGGCATTCTGTCTATCCGTCAGCTTGTTCGTCCATTTGTTCCATTTGTCACACTCTGCGATTGTATTAAAACAGTGCAGGCTAAATCACGAAGCTTCGTAAAAAACTCTAGTTTTTGGATCCGTAAAGCTTTTCCAGAAATTCGAACTGGAGCATCCCAACCAAGAAAGCTAAATAAAGAGGGAGGGCTAGAAAAAATCGTGATTTTTAACCAATAGGCCCTAAGTCACCGTATCTTAAAAACGGTGTGAGATAAAGCCAAGGAAATGGCAAAATAGGCTAGCTAAAGCTAATAGGAAGTCGTACACGCGCTTTCATTTGGTACCAAAAGCAATGACCTTGGATGACCTTAAACAGCAAAAAAGATCTTATTAAGTTTCATTTTTGCGATTTCGGTCTGTGACTTTCACGTAAAGAGTGAATTGCGCCGAAATCACTAGAGTTAAGCCAGAACACTCTGCATTATGAAACTTATTATCATCATTAAACGTAGATTTCAACAGTCCAAGTCGCAGACCCCTCTTTAAGAAAACCTGCGACCGCGGGCATCAAAGACGGGTACCCCCTAAAAGTCGTTATTTTACCCTTGCTGGCTCGTCCAGCGTGAAAACAGTTGCAAATAGACATAGAATTTAGGGGTTAAGGCTTGCCGTAACAATAACAGTGAAGCTGACGTGAAACCAACGTACAGCTGACGTGAAGCTGGAGTGGAGCTGAAGTGGAGTTGCGTCCGGAGCGTCGTCCGTGGGACTGCTGATCGTCCTGTCGTCGCTGGATCCGACTCGCACCGTCGTCGAGACACCCGTGCGTCGTCTCTGTAGACTCATCCTAGTGTTGCTGTCGTCAGAGGGACCTGCCGACTGCCGAACTGTCTGTATCGTGAGTTGTATTTTCTGTGAATTGTCAGTCTCATTCCGCCGTGTAATTTTGTGTTTTTTTTGTCAATTCTTCTGTTGCTTGATTAAGTGCGTTTTCGTATTTAGTTGTTTGTCCGCCTAAAGGTTAGACCCTGGTTGGTCGTTTTAAGCTTGTGATAATACGCTCGGACTATTAAAAGCCGCTGTTGTTGCATAAATTTGCTATTTCGTTTTGAACTGTGAAAATATGAGCTGTATTTCGGTTGTCATCGTATAATCCTGTTGCTTCGCTTACTGACTTTTGCTGAATCGAGATTTTACCTGGTGCTGATACAGGCCCGTCGTATGTGAACCTGCATGTTGATATTTGATAGTTTTTTGTGTGTACCACTTAATTATTTCGTGATAAAATTTTAGATTAATTTTTCGTTATTATTAATATAAAAGTTAAAGTCAATAGTTAGATTTTTCCACCTGCTTTATTATTAATTTTGCGTCGTTTTTTATCGATAATGATTGTATGCCCGATTGTTGTTAATCGTTTTAATTTGTAAATATAAGAAACAGTGAACTTCGCCTACTGGTTAGTGAGTTCAGTTTTCTTTACTAAGTTTCGATAGGGTTGTTAGACTCAGATAGAATACTGCGACCTTAGGTCGTGACAGAGATTGTGGTAAATTACGAATTCGCAGTGTCGCGACTGCAGCGTCGTGACAGGCTCGAGCCGCGGTGCTTATGTCTTTCTGTTTCTTTTTTTTCGCCCAGGCAATCGTTAGCCTACACAGGTGTTTTTCAATGATTCACGATAGTTACGCCTACGTCCAGGTAAACAGTAGGCTTGCAAGATCGGGCGTACACGTTCAAAATGTACGAGGTATATATGTCTACAGGCAGCGCAACGTAACTAGTGGATTTCGACAGGTTGGTAGTCTCTGATTAGGCTTATAGGGTGTTTACACGATCCAGCAAACGTTTAGCTCCATTATAACATATGGCAGCAAACGTCCAGCATTAGCATGTGTATTTTGAATACATTTGCTGGAAGTTTGCTGGACGTTTGCTAAATCGTGTAAACACCCCATTAATTATCGTCGCCAAGTGAACTAAATGGATGGCGGAGACACTGTTTTCTTCGGATGTTCATTTGTCTGTCAGGTCAGTTTGGGCGTTAAATGGGCATAGCTCCAAAATGGTTGAGACTAAAGACATCAAATATGATCGTTGACGCTCATGCTCTCAGGGACAGTCTGGACATGATCCTTTTCCCCAAAAATTTGGCGTGACCCGTGTGTTTGCGTTTTATTATTAACTGACAAAGTCCAAAAATGCGCAATGCCCACATGCCCACAACCCACACTGAGTCGACGTATTATTAGAGTGCCTAATTTTAGACAGCTAATCATTGTATTGTCACTTATTTGTCGTTGTTTATTCTCCTGTCTGTGTTTTAGGTTTATATGCGTCTTTATTTCATTGTCCTTGTGATTGTCTGTCTGCGTTATTCATGGACCTTGCTGCCTGAATTAAAATAAACGAATAAATAAATGAATTGAATTAGAGACATCTTACTTACTTACTTAATAAAATATATCGGCAGGTGGTTGGAAGCAATGGCAGCAGCAGCAGCTACAGTCGGGAGTCTGACGGACTGTGCAATCTGCATGGAAGAGTTGAAGAAGCCCAAGTTCTTACCATGTCATTGTCATGTTGTTGGTATTCTAGTAGTGTTACTTTATATTTTAATTAACTTCATAATGCCTGTTTGCTATTTAGTTCAAATATCACCAACTAGTCATCTTTCTATGAGACATCTATCTTGTAATTCATCTAAGCTTGGCTTGATCCTGACAATCTGGGAATTAGTCTCAGAAGGTAGCCTAATGGGTTCGTATCCAGTTTTCACATCTAATGTCATAATGTATCTTACAACTAACTAACTAACTAACTCAAGATACAACAGACACAGTAAGTTAGAATTTCAATGCTGTTATTATCATTTCACAGTGACATTTTATGTGCGATTCATAATTATGATTTCGTCATTGTTCCACAGTATAAACATCATAATTGTACTTACAACTCAGACATAATAATAATACACTAATCTAACAAATCCCACACACACCAACACATATCTACAGTTGACCATTCTCAATACGACTAACTATAGAATGGCCAGCGCTCAGCAGCGCGCACTGACTATATAGCAGTCGCAGCAGCAGTCGCATCGCTAGCAGTGCCTCAGCTGCTGCTGCTGCTGACATCTAATAATAATTATCCTATACACAACATCATCACACAGTCTGCTTGGACTGCGCGGTTAACCTTCGCTCAAGGCACGCCGCCGGCAGGAGCGTTCTATGTCCGTTCTGCCGGTCCACGTTCAATGCACCTGCGACCGCTTTACCGACGAATAACTACGCCGAAGAACTAGTACGACTGACGCGGGAAGCTAGAGCGGCCGAGAAGCAAACGGATATGGTAAGCGAAAAACAAGGACTGTCGTAATTCGGCAAAACGCGGAATGGCAGATTGGTGCTGCCGCCTAGTGAATTATTAATAAACAACTTTGCAACTTTGGCTGAAAGTTTAACTCCAAACTTTTCTTCGTATAGAAATCAGAAACCCTTATTTAACATTATATATATATATAAAAAACTGCAAGCAATTCATTTAATGTTGTATAAGCGCTAATGTAAAAGTGCAAAAGTCAAAAAGTATAAGCACGAACATTATGCATTAGCTTAGACATTTATATCTGGCTACTGAGAACAGATTAAATGTCTAAGCTAATACATTAGTTCGGGCTTATACTTTTTGATTTTTGCCGCTTTACATCAGCGCTTATACAACATTTATTGAATTGCTTGCAGTTTTTTTTATATATAATATTTGCGGTTTTATTAAAGTTTGAAAGGTCACTGAACAGTTACTTTGTACATAACAACAACAACTACTACTACTGCCTCCAGCATCTTGGATTTTGTTATTTGTTTAACATAATGGCAAGCCTGTATGTGGGACAGCGAATTTAGTCTACATACCAAATTTCATGCAGATGGGTGAAAAGGCAGTTATAAGTGATGAACGACATTTAAAATGGTGACCACCGCCATCTTCAATTTGCTACTTTTCTCGATTCTGGTCACATGATTTATTTCCAGTAGCAACTTATCATATTCCTGCAAAATTTTATGAAACTTTTTCAGTCGGCACATGATTAATTTTGTTATGTTTTGTGTTAAAATACAAAATGGTGGCTGTCGCCATGTTAAATTTCATTTTTGTTCGATTTTATGGCATAACTATATGTAGAACGTCAAACTTAGCTCGCGTATGAAATTTCGTGCAAGTACGTGCAATAG
>Ga0209671_1006841_pt1 | contig 11767 bp, 10 predicted proteins | sample WorMetHERISLAND2_2_FD_187401 | JGI IMG/M metagenome (GOLD analysis project Ga0209671, IMG submission 187401) | Marine gutless worms symbiont microbial communities from Max Planck institute for Marine Microbiology, Germany - Olavius geniculatus... | ecosystem: Host-associated > Annelida >...
ATTTCCTCGTCCGAAATGTTGTCCGACGTGACCGGGCCTTCCGAGGTTTATAAACCTCGTCCGAGGAAATCGTCGCATGTAGCCACCCTTTAGCGGGGTATTACTGCTGCAAATTTATGCATGTGCGTTAATTTTTTTAACGTGAGTTAATTTATTAATGCATTAACGAGTTAATTAATGCGTCAACTGTGGCAGCTCTAGTAAATAGTTAATATCATGGAGTAATAAATACTTTTTTTGATTAATTGTTGTTGAGTAACTCGCACAACAGTCCGGTGGCAGGCTACTTTGCAGAACTCTCGTTATTTCCGACCCACATCGTTCTGTCTCTTATCTTACTGCAGTGATGAATCGTATACAGTGTAATCAGTTTGTGCCTTGTTTGTCTGCATGCAGTCAGCTGCGTGATGCGTTCATCTACCAGTTGACGCAGGGCTTCAGTCACTTTGATCGCCAGCTGCGTAACGATCTTCTCGTCATCATCTCACTCATCAGTGCCACTGTTATCGACATTCCATACGTGCAGTCTGGCCTTGCTAAGCAGCTCGCTCTTCTGGCAACTTTTCAGGAAGGTTGTTTGCAGCTTGATTCTTGACACAGCAGATTCATTTGTATGTCATTTCTGCAGTTTAAACACTAATATTTTGAATGAATTGATTACTGTTGGATTTATGCATGTTTTGGGTCCTCAAGGACCCACATGCACCTTAGGCTCACGTCGTCCTAAGTTTGCGTAATGTAACCCGTAGTTTTGAGTATCAGGTAGCCTTAAATTGCACCGTTCTTTTTGGTAGAAATCGTGTTAAGGGTATACCTTGTCTCACAGAGCTTGTTTTACTGTTTTTAGTTACTTGCAGATTCGTTGTCCATTTATGATGTTTGTCCATATTTTGTTTCGCAGAGTGAGTAAGTGAAGCTTTTGTTTCATTTTTTCTTTTAGTTTATTTATATCAGGCAATGTAGGCCTACACATCTGAACAAGCGTGAATACGTTGTTTTTTTACACAGTGAAGAGTCACAATGTGCTGGTCAAACACTTGAAACTGACTCCATGTCATGAAGATTTTGAACTCAAAAAACTCCTCATCAATCAGCTTGTTCTGCTGAGTCGAGACTCCGTTGTTCTGCCAGTGAGTTTGATCTTTCTCCCTGCTAACGATTTTTGAGACTGTGTGTTTTAAGTGCACTGTACACATTTTGGGTCACTATTTTGTGACTGGCTGATGTTCGTGTTTGTGTTTTGTGCAGCACTAAGGTAACAATACTGTGCAGTATGATAAAACGTGAATTTATTTAGCATGGAGGCACAAAAAGTTTCTAATGTGCTGCAGCAACAAAGTTATTATAACATTAATAACATCTGCTTAATAATAAATTTAATAATAATAACAACATGCACAACAGCAACAATAATACTGGACGTTTAGCTGTCTACAGGGTGCGGCAAAAAAGTGGACCCCTAAAGTTTTTTGCTGTTTTCTCAGCAACCGTTTGGAATTTTAATTTGAAATTTTACAGATTTATTTACTAAAACCTATTAAATGTAACTGCTAAGTAAAATTTGATTCTGTTGTAAAACGACGAAGTTACAGATTTTTTAACATGACCGCCTACCGATTTTTTAGCATTCAAAAAAGTTCTGGCTACAACACCAATTTAATAACATCGTTGAACAACACAGATCAGATGCCAGAATTCCATTGTCACTGCAAATGTTCGAAGTGTTTACCGCCAGCTCCAAGTTACAACACTAGCCTCCAGTCGCCTTATTTGAGAAATCTTTTACAGCCTTGTCGATTGGTTTCTGTGGCAGGTTGTCCCTGATAACCTGAAACGCTTGCTTGAGTTCGGTGCATGTTTTCGGCTTTGTTTTAAGCTTGCGGTAAGCCTCCAACATTGCACCCCATACGTGATAGTCCATTGAGTTTATATTTGGCAAATTTGGAGGCCATTGGTCTTTTATGATGATATCTGGACAGCTGGCCCACAGCCAGTTCTGTGGGCTGCGCTGCGTTGCGCGCTGTGTGTGCTGACGCGCCGTCCTGCTGGATGATGAATCCGGTGGGCAGCCAGCGATTGCTTTAAAGGAACCATAATTTAGTGATAATTTATAAACAATATAAATTACTGTTTATGGAGGGAAGCTAATTTAACGAATAGCTAATCGGTTGATGGTATTGTAGGAAAAGTATTCTCAAAGGTCGTTTGGTGCTGGATGTTTGGTATAACGAGGCGTCCTGGCTGTTGGGACGTCAGCTACTTATAAAAAAATATAAACATTGGACTTTCCCTAGCTGTCTGAGCTGTGCTAAGGTGAAGGTCATAGCTAAACTTAGTTCTTGGGTGGTAGCCTGGGGAAGAAATTGAATATTCAGTAGCAGTAGGCTAAGATTACGAACGGTATCGTCGTAGCTCCTTAAAAGGCTTCCTCTGAGTCTCGTGTTGGTCTGGAGGTGAAGCCTAAGAGTGTGTTTACATTTTTGGGCTACAGCCTGTAGCCAGGAAACCGCGGTGACATTGAGTTCAGTGAGCCACGAGAAATCCACGCCTCTTGACGTCACTTCTAGGCTACTAGGCTTTTTGACAGTTGATTGACGCATTCGTCTTTGGAGTTCTGTTCGGTTAATATCGCTGTAATAAAATCGAGGAAAATTCTACAAAAACCGCCTTATAAATATTTACAGAGACTGTCTTACATTCATCAAAACGTCACTGTGACGTTATCAGCAGTAACGTGTAACCAGTTTTTGAAAATTAAATAGCATTTTTAGCTTGAACATTTTTAATGCTGAAAAATCGGTAGGCGGTCGTGATAAAAAGTCTACAACTTTGTCGTTTTTCAACAAAATCACATTTTAGTTGGCAGTTATATGTAGAAGGTTTCAGCAAATAAAACTGTAAAATTTCGTGTGAAAATCCCAAACGGTTGCTGAGAAAACAACGAAAAACTTTTGGAGTCCACTTTTTTTGCCGCATCCTGTAGTAAAAAGTTTGCAGTGTGCATAAACTGCTGTAATATGTCAAATGATTGTGAATTAATTTTTATGGGTGATGGCAAGTGTGTGATTATTTCTTTTTGTCGGTTTTTACGCGTGAAAGCAGCTACTGGTTTCAGCGCATCTTAGCCATCACAATTTTGTCCGTCCGTCTGTTTGTCCGTCTGTCTGTCACACGGGTGGATCAGTCCAAAACAGTGCAAGCTAGGATCATCAAATCTTGACCGACGGCTGCCTGGAAGACTCTAGTCTTAGGAGCCGTAAAGCTTTTCCATAAATTCGAAGTGGTCATTCTGAACGAGGGCGCTAAATGAGAAGGGGGTGGGAAAAATTTGTGATTTGTAGCCAACAAGTCGCTGTATCTCAATAACGGTGCAAGATAGGGCCTAAGTTACTATTAATCACCAATAGGAAGTCGTACACTGTCTCTCGATTGCCACCGAATTCAATGACCTTGAATGACCTTGAACATAAAAATAAGGGTTTTATGGATTTTTTAGCGATTTCGGGCTGTGAGACACATTTCAAGAGCGAATTGCGCCGAAACCAATTGAGATAGACTTGGACAAGCTCCACACGAAATTTTCAGCATTGAACGTAGATTTCGACGGTTCAAGTCTTGATTTTGTAGGTTGAAGGAAACCTGCGCATGAGGGCATCAAAGAGCAGTACCCCCGTAAAAGTCGCGACGAAATGGCTGGAGATAAACTGACAGTTTGCGAACAGGAATTGCTCTAAGCTTTTGTGCGTCTCGTGAACATTAGCTCAAATTTCTTGTATACTAAGTTTATTGTTTTTGAATATTTGTAGTATATTGTGCATGACACAATATTATTGAGGTATTATTATGTTGTTAGATTGCATTACTTGTCTTGCCCGTTTGTCTATCCATTCGCCCGTCTGTCTGCCTGTCCGTCTGTTTGTTCTGTACAGGCTCGTAACTCGTAAAAAGCTTGAAAAACTACACGTTGTAGTTTTTCAAGCTTTTTCGAGTTACAAGCCTGTACTACAATTAGTGTGAACGTTTCCTGGAGCAAGAGTAGCCAATGATGTGCCAATTTTTAGCTCACAAACTTGTGTGGTGCAGTGCGCGAGTATAGGCAGACGGTCACATACATGTATCATGTTGGCGCTGACGTCTTCGTTCGGCTGTCAGTAATCGCAGCTATGCACTGTTGTAGATATTCTCAGAGATGCACGTGTTGTCGGCGCTGTTTTCTTACGTGAAAGCGAACGAGGCAGTCGGTCCTCCACTGACGGCGGTACCTACGCGTGACTGGACCGCTGCACAGTACGAGGAGATTCAACTCCTGGCGATGTCAGCGCTATGCACGCTGGCGCCAATCATGATCTGCGACTACATCGAATGTCACGGCGGCACCCGCCTGCTTCTCATGTTAGACTGGTGTGTTAGCAAAGGTCTGTATTGATCGGTCAGCCAGTCCATCAGTAGTAAGAGCCTAATTAGCAAAACTACTTTATGGTTAAATCGGTGCTTAAAATGAGGGAGGCTTGAAGTGACTCAGTTATTTGCTCTGGCGTCGGCCGTTGGCTATACGATCTGCTACTGCGTTGTCTTTGTCAACTTATTGTTTTGCATCAGTATTTAGTAGTGATTATGTGATGACTGATGACTAGTGACGAGACAACTAATATATGGCTAAACCGCCTCCCGTTGCTGTCAAGTGCTATTTCAAACACTGAGTTAAACCGTTTGGGAGTTTGTTGAATGAAGCTTTTGCGTTCAGTCTTGACAGATCATAATGCTTCGAATGATGAGGTCTAGTAAGCTCGTGTGTTTCCAAAAACTGGGTGTCAATTTACAGCAATGCAAATAATTTTGCTGCTCGATTTTTCTAATTTTTTACCGCACATTATCGTTCTGCTGGACTTATTTATTTAACATAGAAATCACACAAGTGTATACCAAATAAAATAGCAAAAGCTAAAGAATAGTAGTCATTGACAATTTCTGTATAAAAATGGAATGTTTAAAAGTTTTTTGAAGGTGTTTGTTACCTGCTGCTTGACTCAAGTGAACACACTCAGCCTCAGTTTGGCACCATTTGTATTGAACTGCTTATTGACATATGCCTGTGTTGATGCACAGTCATTGTTACCTCCGCCAAGGAGGTAATGTTATTGCCGGTTTTTGTTTGTCTGTCTGTTTGTTTGTTTGTTTGTCTGTGTGTTAGCAAGATAACTCGAAAAGTTATGGACGGATCTTTCTGAAAGTTTGAGGGTATGTCGGGCATGGCATAGACTACCAGTGATTCAATTTTGGGTGTGATCCGGCAGGAATCCTGGATTACTCTGAAATTTTCGTTGCCATTGCATTAAAGGGGGCATAAGGAAACCTCTGGCAAAGCGAAGATGGTGACGCCACCTGGCGAATAGCTTTGCCTTGGCGGAGGTACCTGCGGGCTACGACTGCTTTCTAGTTAACACTTGTTATTCTTGTACAGATGATTATGCTGGCTTTGGCAATGGTTTTCATGGGACCGGTGGCTGTGGCAGTAAACGTGCTCACATGTGTCAGTGTCTGAGACTGATGCTTTCTGTTGTATCAACCTACAATGATGCTGTCATCACTGACATCACGGAACAAGGAGCAATCAACCAACTCACATGTCAGTCTCTGCCGCTGCTTTTGTCCTTTGTTTTATGACCTGCTTCGTTCTCCTGTCTCCCACCTGCACAATGTTTGGGGTGTTAGAACCATTCTGTGGTCAAGCATGGTGATTGAAACCCGTTTACGTCTGTTAATCACACGCACATCCTACACAGAACATACCATCAATCAGCCGTGAAATAATCACGTTTCAACGTTTCAACACGGTCTATGCTTGCATTATACACTCTGAACTGTGATGAAGCACATATGCAGGGTTTTGCCCAAAAAATGATCCAACTTGTTTTTGTCAGAACTTCATCAAATCTCCACCAAATTTGATAATTTTTGGCACACGGATAGCCAAGATGATAAAATTATGTGAGGTACACTCATTGTCCACCTCACCTAATTTTTGTCAACGCACTACCATGTTAAACGCAGATGCTCCAAATTGTTGCATAATGCTTAGCTGTTGTCACTGTAAAAGTTCTAACGACTTAAGCACACAGTAAACTAAAACGTGATTTATTTAACAAAATTATAAGTTTGCGTAACAACATGTTTCTAAATTTTTAGAATTTATGCCCAAAATGTACACAGTGGCTTAGACGTGATGCCACAGCTGATAGTGGCATTGACGATCAACTGATGAACATCACAGCACTCATTCATGGATTAGATGTGTTTTGAGCTCATAAGTTAGCTTTTTTGTTGTCTGCTATTTTCAGCATAGTATATTTAATACCACAAAATTAATTAATCACGTGGCACCCTCTGTCGAATTGATAACGAAAAGGTGAGCAATCTGATACCGATAATCACCGCGTAGTGTAATAATTTGGAGCATCTGCATTTTACACGGTAGTACGTTGACATAAATTAGGTGAGGTGCACAATAAGTGTACCTCACATAATTTTATCGTCTTGGCTATCCGTGTGCCAAAAATTATCAAATTTGGTTGAAATTTGACGAAGTTCTGACAAAGACAAGTTGGGCCATTTTTTGGCACATCTTGTACATGAAGCATTTTTGTTTATGCATTCAAAGATGATTATACGGAAGTTTTCGTCTGCTTCGTTGAACACAAAACTTATGTTGTTCAGAGCATATTGCACTCCAATGTATGGCTGTCAGCTGTGGTGTTCAATGTATCGATATTCTTTCAACGAGTTATGTGTTGCATATACTGATGCATTTCAACAACTGTTACAGGAGCCACAATGGTGCAGTGCTTCTAAACTTTTTGTCTTAAGCAGTGTTTCATCATTATCGGAAAATATGCGGAAGCTGACTTTCTCACTATGGCGTTCATTGCAAATTAGTGACAATTCACTTGTCAATGCTGCTTTGTCATCCGACTTGTTTTTTAAATCGCCAGTTTTCAGAAGTTGGCGTAGTAGTTTATTTTAGTCCTTTTTTCTTAGTCTTTGTGCTTGTGTTATAATTGTGTTTTGTGTGTTCATGGGCTTCCAGCCTGCTACTGAAGATAAATAGAATCTTGTACTTTGTGCAAAAGGCAAGAATTTTTTTTGATGAATGACTGAATATTTTGCATGTCATTGCTTATCTCAATAAAGCAGAATCTGATTAAATGTCACGTATATATAAGCCAAAAATGGACAGTTAACAGTCTTCTTACAGCAATGATGAGATCACATTCTAGCAGTGTTACTAGGAGACTGAGCAGAAGATTTTTAAGCAACTAGTTCAGTATTTTGAACATTTGTAGCTTCAGAGTATAGACAAAGTGCACTGCTTATCCATTTCTAGTGCTTTACTGTATTGTCTCCTGTGCTTATTGTTTTGTATTAGTGTTTCATCATAATTTGCATGCCATAGGTGTCCTAGAGCAGTTTCAGAAGGGTCATCTCAGGAGGAAAGACTACAAAATGGATGACGCTGTGGATATAGAAATGCAGTGCGACCTTCTTGTCATTGTGTCCATCATCTGCCAGTTTGACATTCATAGAAAGGTAGGCCTAGAAAATAAAGCTGTAATTGATTAACAAAACTACCAGAATTAATGCGCAGAAGTCTTTATTTGTATTTATTGGCGGCACTGTCTAGTGGACCTGATAACATGTTTCGTCTGATCAGCGTGGATGCCGTGCGCCAGGCTCAGTTAGTATTGGATGGGCGACTGTCTTTGGACTGGGAAACCATCTTGGTGCGTGACCAGTCACAAAACTCAGCTCAGTCCGGCTATCCCACTGAAGGTAGGCACAATGAGTACCAGTGCACTAAGTAAGTAAGTAAGTAAGTAAGTAAATAGTCTGCATTTGTAACGCGCCATATGTCAAAACAGAAGTTTGAATCCCGTATCCGTGGTCCAGCAGTGTGAGCTGGTGTCTGGCTTATGGCTAAGGAAACAGAGATCAGTGCCGTCGCCCTATGGGCCTTATGGCTTAGAAAGGACTTCACATTTACGTTGATGTTTTGCATTTTGTATTACTGTACTGTAAATGTGCTGCTGGTATGAAGTGATACTTCTCCGCCAGTCTATTGTAGCGGACTGTTTGTTGGTTGTTTAGAATCTGTTTGGAGACAAAGGCGCTGACATTATAACCGACTATCTGAGAATGGACATGAGGCTACTGACGTCAGGATTGGGTCATCACCGTTTACTGATGTGTGCTGTTCAGTGTGCCTGGTATGCGTTCTCCATCAGTTATCTACAGAATTTCAACTAAACTGTTCAGTCAGTGCTCATACACAATAGATAAGTCAATGTGATTTGGTGATAAACCGGTGCATTATGATCTGTTTAGGTGTAGCCATGATGTAATGTCTGTTGCTGGTTTATCTAATGATGGTTATTGGTTGACTTTGTCACTTTATCCTTCAGTGCTTGGGCATCTGGTAAAAAGTCCTGCGTAAAAACTGTTTCCAGAAGTCACTTTCGTGGAACCATTAGGCCTACGCTCTTGGCTTGTTTTTGGGGACCAGTTGATGGTGTGCTGTTGGTTAAACCATCTGCTTTAACGTCAGAGATGTGCGAATCCTAGAATTTTGGGTCCACGCCCATGTCCACATCTGCAGCGTAGCGTCCATATCCACGTCCCTGTCCGCAAAACTAAGCCGTTAGGCGTCTGCGACTGCATTCACATCTGCACTGCCAGCAACGGCGATAATATTTAAAATATACTGAAACTTAGTGCCAGCTTTTAGCAATGTGGCATGTGCAAAAGACTGCAAATGTAACTCGAATTTTGTAGTATTATTGTTGTTAAAAAGTAGGAACCTTCCAGTAAAGAAATTTGTTTTTTTTTGCAGTGAGCGTCCACAACCGCGTTCGCAGACATTAAAAATTGCATTCGCGATGGCGTCCGCTAAATGCTTGCAGACGCGCATCTCGTCTGTGGACGCATTCACGTCTCTGATTAACATCTTCTGGGGTAACCAGAAAAGTTGGCTGATTGAAGAAAAAATAAAATTAGTAGTGGCAGTAGTGGTCGTTGCCAGTTTTAGTTGTAGTGCAATTGTAGGACCCAGTTTAGTTGACCTGAAATGAATGTTTGTTAAGCTGATGCTCTAACAATCTGGTTCTAAATTCACACAGAAGCATAATAGTGTCGGACAGCATATGCATTGCAGATGATCAGGTCAAACTTTTTATATTAGCACATTGAAGCCCTGAAATCTGGAATTGCATGATGTTAAAGGGCTCCTGTTTGAAACTCGCAGCTTAAACTGTATTTCAGGTGCACGGTTGTTGGATCCTACGTCATGGAAGACCAGTTCCTGGAGAAAGAAGGCGTCTTTCTTTTGTTAGATTTGCTAGAAGTAAGCACATTATAGGACAGATACGTTAACATAGTTTATCATTTTGTGCAACCGATTGAACACTGGATATGTGACATTTTTATGATCAGTTATTTTTGTTGATTTTACATGTTAATGTTGGTTTTAAACGGAGTTTTTCAGTGCTCGGGCAACACGAATGTCACTTGGCTCGTGAAACTTTTGCCACCACAGTTTCCAAAAGTTTACTTTGATGACTAGTTTAATCCTGGAAAGATGGGTGAATTAAAGAAAAATGGCTGTACGCAAGTGCATGGGTGTGTTGCTCGCGCTGTCGTCAGAGCTCCAAAATTTTCTCACATCACTCCTATTTTATTTTTAGCAAATTATATGCTAGCTTCAACTTTCATTAGTGAAAATCATTCATCATATCATATCATATGGGCGAGTTTTTGTCGCCTATTTGTGTCAGTTTCAGCTACGCAAAGGATGTTGTATTGTCGGTGTTGCAGTCTAGCCCACACAGCGTAAACAATCAGGTGCTTGGCTTCCTGGTGGATCTGATGGAGAATCAGAAGACGATGTCACACGTGAGCGTTTGGCGTGGCAAAGACAACATAACGGCACCTCATCTGTTGTGTCAACTTTGGCGTGATGAGGAATGCCATATTGGCACTCAGCGCGATGCCCTCGGTGCTCTCACTGGTACTTCTTTGTCTGACTTAGCACACTTTTATCATTAGAGGGAATCAATCTAATGCAAGCTATTCTCAATTGTAGTTACATGTCTTTGTGGTGTGGTTCGTCTGTCTGTCGTCCGTTTGTCGTCTGTCACATTCGCTGATCCGTGCACCGTGAAGTGTTTAAACCATTTGACGAATTTAGATGATGGTAAACTTGTGGGATCCAGTGACATATTGCGTTAGTTGTGGTTTATCTTTGACCCCCAGGGGAAGCAAAGATTTTTAGGGAACAAACCCCACCCAAAACATCCTCTTGCGAATTGCTGATACCACTTGGTGAATAGAAACAAGGAGAGAGAGAAGAGAGATAACGTTTATTTGTTTATTTGTTTATTTGTCACACAGTTACAATAAACAAAGGAAAAAAATCGTGAAACAGGTAGTCAGAAAAGGCAATGCCCATCAAGTCTGACTACCTTAAAAAACCTGGAAAGATGGACTAGCAACAAGGATCCCACCTCTTACCAAATTACTTCAACTAATTATTAGTTATCTTGCTTCCGTTGTTATAATTATTTCTAATTATGTACTTTTGTGTCAGTTGCTTGTAACTATCAGTGTAGTATTATACTGGTCATTATGTTCAACATTTTGATTAAGTTGTTCAAGTAATTTTGCTGTTACAGACATACTAGACATGAAATCAGAATAAATGTTCTAATCACTGTTGTTACTAGGAAAGTTTGGTCCGCTCCATTACCCGGCAACTTAACCCCCTCCCTCAGGCTGCTCGTGGGGGGCAAAATATATACTCGCTCTAAGCTTTATGCTATATTCTGCAAAATGGGCAAATGGGCATGCACATACTTAAGGCCCAAGGAATCAAACGCCGCAGTCGAGGTGCGCGACCGTGCGACATAGAAGGCGCCATAGGGATATGACAAACAGACAAACTTTCCATGCATTATAGTAAGATGACATAGCTATGGATATCTTGATACACCCGAATCTTTCGTTGTGCTAGATTCTCAGAAGCCGTTGGCTGGGCAGATACAGGACGCCCAGTCCACCGTGTCGCTGCCAGCAAGTTGTCCTAGTCCAGCGATTGTCGACGTCTCCGAGAATACTCGCTCGAAGCTTTATGCTATATTCTGCAAAATGGGCAAGTTCAGTTGTATATATTAAACAACTCAGCCTGGCCGTCCATTCGTGCAATAAGTACGAGCAATGGCCCGGATGTAAACAGGCGTTCTGCATAAGTGGTGCACTGTGGTCTCCGTCTGGCAGTGTAAACTGGTATCTGGATCAGGAATAAGGAATTTATGGATAAGCACTAGCACTTGTATGCTATGGGCCTTATGGTCCAGGAAGGACTTAAGATATGTTTTTCTTTCTACTGAAGATGAACAGGTAATTTTGTATGATGCAGCCATGGATGTACCACGGTGGTCTTGATGCCATTGTCTTGGTCTCAAGAGTAACTGAATATAGTGGTCCTGGTTTGAAGTGTTGTCGGTTGGGAAACGTGAAGGGCATGCATGTCTAGTCTGTTAACGTTCTGCCATAACGTTTTAAAGAGTTTAGTTTCGGGAATTGTTCTAGTGTGGAGTAACCAAACCTAGATGCTAGAGTAATGGTAGAAAACAGGCTGGTTAAATGCAGACTAAGCATTTGTATTTTGTATCACGGCTTGTGCGATAGCAACAAGCTGTTGTATAAGCGATGTGCCAAG
>Ga0209671_1006842_pt1 | contig 11763 bp, 5 predicted proteins | sample WorMetHERISLAND2_2_FD_187401 | JGI IMG/M metagenome (GOLD analysis project Ga0209671, IMG submission 187401) | Marine gutless worms symbiont microbial communities from Max Planck institute for Marine Microbiology, Germany - Olavius geniculatus... | ecosystem: Host-associated > Annelida >...
TTTCTATTCTCAGTATCTCTCATTTCATTTTTTTTAAACAATTCAGTTCTTTTTAGTTTATGTGCTAGATTAAACTGACAGTGTGTTTGTCAGTTTTTGAGTGTAAATTTTTCATTGTATTGTATTGTATGTGAGTGTGACAGTGAAAGAATTTTAAAAATCGGTCAATGATTGGCAAATATATGGACAAAAGTAAAATGGCACGTTTTTTGGCCCACCCTGTAGTTTAGTTGGGTTGCACGGACGGGACTAAGCAAATAAGCTGAACGGAACCAAACAGCATTACGTCCATGCAAGACATTTCATTTCAGTTCAGTACATTATGTTCGCTCTGCACGCGCTTCAACTTTCGTCGACTTTCACTCTGTCATTCGACCGCAATAGTTGCGTAACTGTTTCGTTATGATGACATAAGTCTTTCACGTCGCATTACCAACTGCGTTGATAATTAATAACTAGTTAGTCGATTGGCATGATCGTGTGCAATCAATGTCTGTATGTCTGTAGATGCACCGGCGATATCATGTCCGCGCACGGACGCGCCTCTGTATCAACGTAACGCACACATCATGTGTGAGATCCGTGCACAGCCAAGCGTCCAAATGCTCTATTGGATCGTAGATCAGAACAGCACGATGCTGACTACCGGCCAAATCATTCGCGAGTACTGGACCCTCGTCATTGTCAGTAACCTATTGTCAGCTAACGTCTACAATTTACTGACTATTATCTTCTCTTTTTAAACAGCATTAACAAACGATGCCAAGTATTGCGACAGACGTTACCGTAGTGTGATCTGTCCGTCCGTCTGTAGGCTTACGTCCGTCCGTCTGTCCGACTCGTGCGCACCATCACAAAAACCGTTGAACAAAAGATGATGCCAAGACGGCGTGGTAGCGAGAGTTTAGTTCAGTACATTTCGTTTGTTATGTACGCGCAGGATTTTCGTTTCGATGTATATAGGCCTATGCTACAGTGTCGGCCTACAGTATAGTTCAGCGGTCGCGTAAGCCTACTGAACTGAACCAGAGGGCCGTGACTGAACCTTATGGCGTTCACCAACTAACTATAGGTCAACTCAGCCTTTCACCCTTCCGTGGCAAGTAAATCTACTACAGGCCTGCCTGCAGGCTGAGGCTAAGAGGACACGCTCACTTGTCGCTTGTGTCGGTATGTGAAGCTATTACGTAGCTCTGCGACGGATTTCCACGAAAAGCTTACGACAAATTTAACTTTATTTGACCTTTACACAAACTGATTCGCCAGGGGGGCGATTACGTGTGCTGTAGGACCGCAGTGACGGAGTGCTGGAGGCAAGGCTATACATGCGTCAAGTATCAGCGGCCTGCTATCAAACGTACTTCCTCGTTGCCGAGAACACGATCGGCTCTACCAGACACGCAGTACCACTCACGCGCAGTACGTGTTGTGCTGTCCGAAAACTTTCAATATTACCTCTAAATTCCCAAAATTTCCTCGCCAAAATGTATTACAGTAAATTGCATTTTTTTCTCAAGAACAAAATTTTCCAACAGGCTTTTTGGGGAGGGAGAAAGACGATTGCCCCATACCTCTGTCTCGAAGCCATTGGGCTGCCGCCAAAAAGTTGTCCATCCTTCCGTCCAGCTGTGACGCTGACGTATCGTGCCGTATAAGTTACTAAAAATTAGATTACTTTGAAATGGCTAAAAAGAATATTAGCTTAGGGTCTTTGCTCCACGGGAGCCCTGACATAAGCTACATCGTCATAAAGAAGCATCTCTAAATTTTGGATGAAATACGCTGAGCCGTATACGGGGGAAGAGGAGGGAGATTGCCTTTTATCTTTGTCTCGAAACCACTCATCGAGTTTGCAAGAAATTTTCAGAATGTTTGGTTTCGGCTGCTCACTCGCACATCGCGATGTGTTGCACGTGTTGCAGGCAAACGTCTAAATCGACTAGATACCGACACCGACAGTTCGCCAAGCGACAACGAACGGTTGATCATTACTAAAGATCTCGCACACCACCCGCCATACAGACACCTGGACGACAGTGACGTTATCAGTGACGTCATCAACGGCGCCAGCAAAGCTGCAGTTACTTATTTATTGCCGCTGCTTGGTCTTCTGACGGTCTTTCTGACGACGGCAGAAGTGATTTGACACACTATCGAACGCGTCGCTCAATTACCTTGTAAGGTTGAGAAAATCTACTCAGCTGATTGGAACATATCACGTGAGGTAGATTCTAATGCGACTATACATTGATTTACGACTCGTTTGGGGCGTAATGGCTAGTGTATTTCAAGTACATCCATGATTCAGTTGGCTAAAAAAAGTATTGTGAAAATCTGTAAGTATTTAATGAAGCCCTGAGAAATGTGTTAATGTCGGGCAGCTTACTTTTTATGGACGTCTATCTGGTAGGACCGGCACCGTATAGCAGCAACATCGTTTCTCTTAGAAATCCAATCAAACAGGAGAATTGCAGTTAATTTAAAGCCGCAAGAAGCGAACTGGCTGACCCCTTAGAGCTGGCGGTTTCTCCGAGACGTTCGTAGAACGCAGAGTTTGCAGAAAAGTTTCTTGACAGATCTCCGACACCGACGTTAGCACAACCATCAGTACAAAGCACGACCTTGGAGCCGACCAGCTTCGCAGCGAGGAAGATCGAGATGACGAGAGCTGGACCCAGGGCCGTCATCGAACCAGAGTTCAGCCTGCATCATCGTCATCAGCGTGCTCATTTTCCGAAAATTAACAGAACAATATTCAAACAATAACAAACAATCAAACAGGAAAACTGTCAGGAAAGCATGAAGGACACAGCCTGCAGGGCCGCTTGCGAAAATAATTTGTCAATTTTGTCTTTAAACAACATTAATTATTATATTTTAACAGAGATAATCATTAAGAAATTAACCACATAAGTGCCACATTTTATTTAAGCCTATACTAGTAAAATTAATTTGTGCAAGACCCCTGTCCAGTTCGGCATATAAACATGCAAACGTTTTCGCAGCCGGCATGATAAAATTTCAACACCTCTAAAACGGTCAACGTTAGTTCGCAGCATTTAATCAATATTTAATAGCTGATATAATTAGCCTACGCGGCAATCCTATGATTGAGCCAGTCGAATGATGATCTAACATCGGTCGGAGCAGCCGCTTCGGTTCCAATCGTAGCAAGCTTGTCGTAGTTGTTCAGAACGCTGCTGTCAGTGACGTTAGTCGCCGTACCTCCGTCGCCATATATCGACACCTGTACACCGACACCATCGCCATTTGATTCCAGACGGCAAAAGCAAGTAAAATGCCAATATACCACACAGGTATACAAAGGCAGAGGCTTAGTGTAAGCCTACAATGTGTCTCAATAAAGGACCCCGACAATATTGATTGTAACTTGAAGATGAATTTCAGCATTTTAATAATTTTTCCTACGAATACTCCTGACACAACTGTCTGTCAAATGATCATTCAAGTTTTCGCCTCACCCAGCGTCTGTTTTTGCACTACCTGGGAAAATCAGAAAAAACGAAATAGGCGTTAAAATTTTCAATTTCAAAACATATTTCGTGTGTTCCGTTTTCCCCAAGTACATGTTGGGTGAGGCGATAACTGCAATGTTCGTTTGATGGCCAGTTGTCGTGGTTGTGTCAAAAAATATTTCTATTAACAATTATTACAAGTAATTTGAGTAAAGCTCACGTGACGCGCGATAGCAGCGGTCCTGCCACTTTGGCAATCAGTGTACAGCATGCAATTAATTAATAATAATTTCATACGCAATTCACTCTTAAAATGTGTGTCGCAACTCAAAATCGAAAAAAAATTACTAAAAACTCTTGTTTTGGGAGTTCAAGGTCATTTGAGGTCATCGATGTTGACACTTCTAAGAAGCTCGTCACTAGTGCTTGTTATCGTAAGCAGGATGTCTGCGCCTATCTGCAACTGTTTTCATGCTAGACGAGGCAATATCAGTAAAATAACCACTTTTTAGAGGAGTACCCCTCTTTTTCGCTCACGTGCGCAGGCCTCGTCGAACATAAAGGGTCGGCACGTAAACTGCTAAAATCTGCGTTTAATGCTGAAAAGTTCATACGCAAGTTGTCTTGGTCTATCTTTAGGCATTTTGTTGCAATTCACTCTTGAAATGTGCACAGCAGCCAAAAATTGCGAAAACTTCACTACAAACCCCCTTTTGGGGGCTCAAGGTCGTTTGAGGTCATCAATGTTGATAAAATTTAAAAGCCCGTGACCAGTGCTTGTTATGATAAGCAACATGTCTGTACCTATCTGCAAATTTTTTCACACTAGAAGAGCCAATCGCGGCAAAATAACGTCTTTTTAAGGCGGTACCTCTGTTTTACGCCCTCGTTCAAGGGGAACCCTTCACATAGAGGCACGAAATTTTGTCACGATAAACTAGAGTCCTTGGGGCAGCCAACAGTTGAAGATTTCGTATTCCTAGCTTGCACCATTTTGATACAGATCACGAGTGCGACGGACAGATAGACAGACGCGTAGACGATGGCTAATACGTGCGATGCATTCTGCTATCAAGCGTAAAAATTTGGTAATTCATCTTTTAGTTACGATCGACAATGTCGAGGTCCTTTATGAGACACAGTGTCAACGAACTTAATCGACCGCAACGGGTGACCAAAGACTATCTGCGAACGCGGGAAAACCATCTTGGTATGTAAAGTCACCGAAGTCAACTCAGCTTGGCCAACCCCTTGGGGTAGGTGCAAAGATTACCAGCGAAAGCTGGGGCGTAAATAAGCCGGCACACCGCGCGATGCATAGCCCCGTTCCCGTGGTCTCGCAGTGTAAACTGGTGTATGGCTGAGGAAAACGGAGATCAGCGCAAACCTACGAGTATTTGGCTTGGGGAAAACTTTACGTTTAACTTTTTTCATATACATAGGCTACTATAAATAATAACAAATGTTTAGCAAATTATAGCGTACCATGGAGTCGAAAGTGACTAGCGCCACTTTGCGAGTGGGATGTTCATCACGCAGTTGTTTCAGCTGATTGATCACCGCTGCTTTGAGACACTGCAGTCGAGTCACATTCCCCCCAACCTGAACGAATCAACATCAACGCCAAACTTTAGCTTTTTAACTATGCGTTCATTCATACCCCGTTTACACTATGAAACTGGCTCGACGAGCGCTCGTGGAGCACTCGGCGAGCTGACTTGACAAGATTTAAACCACGTAGAAAGACTGCATTTGAAAGCCGGCTCTCTCATCCAATTACGATACAATAAACTTTTCACTATGTCTTCTTGTTTTGTGATCGACAGATATATCACGGATTCAACACGTGTTTTGAAATTGTCGTAAATGACTACTATAACCAGTGCTGTGCTACTTACTGTAAACAACAATTTTCCGCAAACGGGACTTGGCCGACATACTATGTGTCTAGTTTCTTTACATCTACGTCCAACGGTAGCCAATGTTTGGTACGTTTTTAAGTTACGTCGCTAAAACACAAACAGAGAAGAAACAGCTCTCTCTGGCGTAAATATTCTTGTGCTTCTAGTTGCCGTTTGTCTCTAAAATACCTCCGTTCACAAAATTTTTTTACTAAACGCTCAAGTATATTGGTGCAATTTTTTCTGTTTGTTTTCAAAGTTTAACTGGAATGAAACTTTTTGCAAAAACTTTTTTTTCGTTATGTTACCGTATTTTTCTTTAGTTCTTTTGAGTATTCTGTTTTTATGAGCTAAGCTGTTGTGTAATATTACACATTAACATTACTGAAGGTGACGTCAGTGCGAAAACTAAAGTCACTTGAAATGGCCTGTCTCGGCAAAATAGAAGGAGTGACCAAAAGAGACAGGGTAAGAAATACAGTGATGTAAGAAAGATTGGGTTGGTCTCAAAACATAATAGCCAGAATACGGCAAAGGCGTCTCCAATACTTTGTACATGACCTTCGAATGGAGCAAAAATATACCCCAAATTGGCATTGGCTTTAGAAAACTACGTTTCCCCAATCTGTTACTTTTTCGCTGGACTGCAACTGGAAAGACGCTCACCCATCCGCCCATGGAGCCGGAGACGTCGATACAAAAGACGACCATGGAGCTCTCGTCGCCCTGGCAACTGATGGCTGCAGTCGCTGGAGCCGGGCTGATCATGTAAGTCACGTCAGGCTCGCGCGGTTTCTCCTCGGCTATGACGTCAACGACGTTTCGCTCATCACAGAACTCGCACTGCCAGATCTGCACACGAACCGAGCAATAATTGCTCATTCAAATATTTACTGCCTCAAAACTGCTGTTCTTTGTTCTCCTATTGTTGTTCTTTAAATATGTTCTATTAACATCTTGGCAGTGTGACTACTAGCCTATGCTGTATGAGAGAATAAAGAAAACTATGATCATATATAATTAAAAAATGTGTCGGCATATAGTAAGAACATATGCGGCCGTCCGCTTAAACCCGCGGAACCCGAATCTTGTTCCTAGTCTTTGCCGTTGTGAGCTAAAAAAACTGGTACACCGGTTATTCCTGCCCTGTGGAACGTATACACCAATTTTGCTTTTTTGCGATTTACTGTTTTCGAGCTAGGAGCCCGTACGGAACAGACGAACAGGCAGACAGACAGACGGGCAAGCAGCAAGACCCGCAATGAAGCAGTAAGAAGTAAGACTACACGGTGAGTCATAATTACGGGAACCCTTGGTTTTTATTTTATAACTCCGTGATACATTGGCCAATTTTGATATTTTTTGGCACGCAACATTACGAAAAAACATGACGTAGCCCAGGCTCTAAATGACTGTACAGTTTAGCCCACCTCATCTTAATACTGTCGTTACACTACCTTGTATAATGCAGAAGTCGTAGTTTGACCATTTACAACAATGAATTCATACTCTGTAGCGTATGCGTCGGCAAGGTAGTGTAGAGACAGTACTAAGGTAAGGTGGGCTAAACTACAGACATTCACGTCAAGTTTTTTCGTAATGTTGCGTGCCAAAAATTATCAAAATTGGCCAATGTTTCACGGAATCATTCAATAAAAATCAAGGGTTCCCATAATTATGAATCGCCGTGTAGAACGTAAAAACATCATGCTTGCTGTTAGTGACATTTCAATAACACTGAAATCAACCTTCTATGAAATGCATTTTTCAGACTTTTCCCAGAGTTTTGATGTTCTTGTAAAGTGTGTTCACAGATAACACCCAGATTTCTTTGCTACATTTCATTGTACAATGTATAAAGTAGATATTTCAGTAGCATTTTAAAGAACTCTCTAGTTCGTTGGTACAACTTTTTGCCATAGTCAACACTGCAGATAGGATGTTTTGCCATTCACTGTATAGCTGACCTTGTCTTGAGTGTGGGAATCGGTGATTTTGCTGAGATGCGACATGATGGCATGGCAGCGTCTGCAGCTGACAGCATCACCAGTGTGCATGTTACTTGGATTCGTCAGCTGATCGAACCTGATCGCGACCACGTTCGTATCAGCCTGGCGCCATTTCTTTCCTTCGCCCTTCGCTTCTTCACTGCCGCCGCTTCCTGTTGATGTTCGACAACCAAACGCAAAGACTGCGATTGCTACAAACTTATCCCCTATCCCCTAATTTCAAACGTGCAGATCGCTTCTACAGTGCATACAACGTAAGCTTACAGGTACATAATTTCTATTTTTCACATTGAACAAAAATCTGACAAGTCTGTATTTAAACAAATAAAACGTAATGGCGTCCTAATCCTAATAACTACATGTATTAAATTTGTTTGTGGTATTAGGCCAAATCGTGTAGTTTTTGCCTATTCCTACACATATCTCCGTAGCGTGGTCTGTCTGTCTGTCACATTCGTGCCCCCTGCTTAAACCATTCGACGGATTTTGATGCCATCTTATTTATTTATTTATTTAATAAACCAAGCACATAACAAACGTATATGCAGTAGCAACTGAACCAATACCAGTACCAGTAACATTAAAATAAAATCAAAAAAGGTTACTAAAAATAACATAATAGAACCAGTACTGAGAGTAGCGCAAAATAACGGATATAAACATGCTGGGTCTAATGACACATTGTTTATATAGGGTCCCTGTCCCCAGGAAAACAAGAAAGACTTTCAGTTGTATCCAAACCGCTAATTCTATGTGCCACATGACAAATACAAACAACGAGTTGGATGGGCTTGGTTATATAACTTCGGTAGTTAACATTGCGTAATATCTTATGTTGGAACGACAAACACAAATCAAAATGATGTAAAGATTTATTTCGCAAGCGAATTTAAAGTTGCAGTTTGTATTAAGAATAATATTGACAGTATCGACTCAACCTTCTGACGACTCTTTAGGCATCGACCAGCGATGTGCTTTCTTGCCTGCCTTGCTTCCTTGCGCTAAAAACAACAGCGCACATACAACAACATGAAGCAAACGTATTCAAAATACACGTGCACAACGTGTGCTCTAAGTTTGCTTCGTGTTTGCTTCATCGTGTAAACAAGGTATAACTGTTCACACAACTTGAGGACTGCACAAAACAGATCGATTAAGCCATAATATGTGTCAATTTTCATTAGTGTTAAACATAAACAGAAGTGACATTAAGTATACGGCCCAGAGCTCAGAAACTCCCAGTTACTATACAGAAGTTAAAATTCCTGACAATCTGTAAGCAAAACCACAATTGTATAATTAAAATTCTAACTAAGATGATTCTGTATAAAATATTATAAAAGCATTTATTAAATTAAAATTAAAGAGATAAAAGTAAATTAACCCCAGCGCATGACCTCCGATTGTGTAATAATACAATGACATAGCCTACGTGCTGCAGCAGCGCCGCCTGGCGGTGAAGAACGCACTTTTCTGTACTGTTCATCTTCTATTGGATTTCTGCACATACATCGTCACACAGTTACTACACTCTGAGGCATAAAAACACACCAAAATTTATCGATCATAACTTAAAGGTGAATTATTGGATTTTAATAATTTTTGGTACAACTATTCCTGATACAACTTGCCATCAAACGGTTATTTAAGTTTTTACCTCACCCAACATATGCTTCTGTACTAACTGGGGAAATCAAAACACATGAAATCGGCGTTAAAATGAACAAAAAAATGCCAAAAAACCATCCTTGACATTACTTATAGTGACTTGGAGAAGGATAACGAGATTTTTTTTATAGTTTTTGGTATAAACATTTCTGACATAACTGACCATTAAACGGCCGTTCAAATTTTCACCTCACCTAACGTCTGTTGCTGCATTACCTGGGGAAACAGAACAAGTAATAAAAAAGAGATGAGATAAAAAAGAGAAAAAAAACATCAGTAAATTTAATCATTACGGATACGTAACAGCTCTGATCACAGTCCATTCGACCGTATTTGGAGTGTTATGCAGCAGCAAGTTTATGGGATGCTGTTTAGAAATATCAATAAATTCAAAAAACGACTGGTTGAAGTCTGAAGCAGAACATTATCAACACTGGTAATCAACGAATAGAGAATGCATCTTTCTGTCTGTGTCTGCACAAATGGCCGATATTTTGAATATTTACTGTCAGCAGTTGCACAACTAAACAATTCGATAAACTCTCAACCAAAGTGCTAAAGATTTGGAAAAAATGTGCATTATTTTAATCAAATAATGATATTGCATTGAATAAAAATGTAACATTTTGCTTGTTTTGTTTTTCCTAGGTATTGCAAAAGCAGATGTTGGCTGAAGTGGGAAACTGAATGGTCATTTGATGGCCAGGTGTGTCGTGAATATGTGTACCAAAAATTATTTAAACTAGACAACCCTTCTTTAAGTTATGGCAAAAAATTGTGTGTTTTTATGCCTCACTGTGTAATATATTACACTAACAGCAGATAAAGCATTTTTGCCAAAAAAAACTTTATCATGCTAATAATGCTAAACAAGCCGGCAAAGACAAGCCATCTCGCGAACTGCAATCTTAGGCATAGGGGCCTACCGGTAAATAATAAAAACACGTAAAAAGACTGTTCATTCTATCAACACACATATTTAAAGTGTCGTCCAACAGTTCTCACACAGGCGTGTAGCCGACCACGCCACTGTTCAGTGACGTGCTGCTGCAGATCAGACCACACGTACAGCAGTCGCGCCGCTGAAGACCACATTCTAATAAAAAAATTCTATAAATTCAAAAGCTTTGCAGCTAAAGGATTAACCTGTAAATAAGACACATTTTCTGGTAAAAATTTAAATGTCAGAAGTTCAAATAAGCTTTTGCAGAAATTGTGAGATTTCGGTTCAATAAAAAGACGAACGGAAAGCGGCAAATGTCGCAGTGTGCGTTTTGATGCGAAGCTAGTTTTTTCATTTACAAGGTAGAGTGCGAACATATGAAAAGAGCTGTGCATAATGCATATGTATATTGTTCTAAATTCGTTGCTTTTTTTCTGCCAAAAATTAAGAAAGTCGGATAGGCTACGGCGTGTGCCAGTGATATCACGAATATGAAAAGGGTGACGTAGGCCTACGTTTTTTTCGAGAACATAGCGTTTGACGGACATGCATAGACGCATATGAACGCACTCGCGTCTTGCTTATCAACATATCTTACTGGGCATTACTAAAAACCTGCATTAATCGCTAACAAAGCAAAGGAAACTCTGAAGTTGTGGGAGTTTTTATTTATAAATCTTCAGCCCTTGACACCCCGTTTCACACTACGTTTACTCAGGAGTGTAACAATGAGAGAGTGGAGTGGAGCGACTCGTCGTAAATAGGCCTACTCCCTAAAGTAATACTACTACTTCTGAGGGAGAGCGGAGCTTCACTAAATGTTCCTTTGTATTGTCCCAAGTCCCAAAATCACATTGACATTGTGACCAAAAACACACAGGCGCATTTCCAAATCATCTTTAGCATGCTGGGCTGCACTAAGCACTTACTTTTGCTTTCAGTAATAGGTTTCAGCTGAATTGCTTACGTAAGTCGATCGCCTACGATACTATAAGCTCCTAATTAAGCTTAAGCAAATAATAAAATAATAGACCCAATTTAATTTTTACTCATGAAAACCAACACGTTGTTTCACTTATTGGTAAGGCCAATGTAGTGTTTAAGGCGCAAAACTTCTGTCTCTTTTGGGCTACGGTAGCTCAAAAATTTCTCAATGCAGCGCAAACGCCAACAACTGAGAATGCCTATACGCCTACCTTTCGTCAGTAATGCCAGTTTCATATTCATCGTCAGACACACTTTCCTCGTCCGATTCCCCGTACAAATAGACGTACTTCGATCCGAACTGCATGTCGTTGGACTTTCACTTTTCACACGCCAAAAATGCTGACAGCGGCCCGCTGGTCGCAAAGTGGCTTTTATAGAGCCTACTGTAGTGCCATATATAGGCCCATAGATATGCATATTATACGGCCAAGCCATTTATTGAGCGAACCACTGCGGCGTCAGCGCGAAGGAGCCGCAGACTCACAGCAAACCGCTTGCATGATTTAGGACGTTGCGCGCTTGAGCAATTGCCAATTACGGTAATTGCCAGTGACGCGTTGGCGTGTTCAAACACGTAAACGCCCAACACGTGAACAGTGCAATAGTCCTTACAATCGTGGTCAAATATTATTGGTCACTCGACACTCATTGCTCTGGTCATGTCTTACGAGATGGCAAGAGAATTATGCGGCGTGACGTCACGCTGAAAAAATAAATACAAAGAGCCTAGCTGTCGCGCTAGAATATGGCCGAGCGTCTGCTGCCTGGCAGGCTGGCAA
>Ga0209671_1006844_pt1 | contig 11763 bp, 10 predicted proteins | sample WorMetHERISLAND2_2_FD_187401 | JGI IMG/M metagenome (GOLD analysis project Ga0209671, IMG submission 187401) | Marine gutless worms symbiont microbial communities from Max Planck institute for Marine Microbiology, Germany - Olavius geniculatus... | ecosystem: Host-associated > Annelida >...
GGGTTAAACTCCATTTTAAAAAACTTTACAAAATTTTGAACACCCATAATCTCCTATATCGGAAATTCAAAACTGTCTCTCAAAAATCTGTCGAAAATTTGTTATATTTGTCGGGTAAATGCAATTTTCTGCCCTGCCTACTGTTAATTACTTTCAGAAACTCAGACATTGCAGCTATATTAATGCGATGCTGTTTTTTGCAAATGTATTTTGTTCTATTATCATTTTTTATGCTTATGTCAGCCAGTGATTATTTATTAATTTGTTTTGTGAGCAAGAGCGTAAGCTATGTTAAAAAATAAACGCTATAAATGTTTTTATTTCTTTCAGACTTTTCAAATATAAGCTGAATCTCGTAAACATGACGGGTAATTGGTATACAGACTGTCCACCTCATAGTCTCGTCGGGCATGAAGATAAAGCTGTTTGGTGATTAGGAGTGGCACCAGTGAGCAGACGATGGAGGCTCGTGACGGTAATAGGTACAGTAAGTCCCAATTACTCAGTTGACGCTAATCCAATCGATTTTACGACTGGTTGCAGCGGTAATCGACATCAGCAAAGGGAAAATTCGTTCCGAACGTTTTTACTTAGCTAGAGCAAAATGGAAGCTAAAAGAAAAAACTGTTGCGAGTACACATTTCACAACGAGAACGAACATCGATGACCTTAAATGACCTTGAACCCTAAAAATATTGATTTAACGTGATTTTTTTGCGATTTTTGGCTGCAAAAGAGTGAATTACGACGAAATGTTTGGAGATAGACTAAGATTACCTGCGAACAGAAACTGCTATAGGCTTTCGCGCGTCTCGTGAGCTTTTCTCAAATTACTTGTTTTTTAAATGATGAACGTGACGGCAGTCTTCTTGCAGCTCTGTGACGCACGACAGCGGCATTCATCGTAGTTTCATGGTGGGTGGCCCACAGTGAGTTTACGCCCATTGGTATAATAGACACAGTCCTAGAGGTCTTTTCACACCGCGTTTTACACTAAAGTGTGTTTTCGGTTATGACAGAAGCTTACATCTTTAGGCTTTGGAAGACTGCTGCGCGAAAAAAAAGATAAAGAAACACTGATGCTCGTCAAACTGTAGCTTATAGACTGTGCAGTTTTTGGCAGTGTATAAGGTAAATGGGAATTTCCTGAAAAGAAGACGCCAAACGACTTCCATAACTTACGATTAGGGCCTGTAGCTTTCACACGGGTATAACAAATTATACTTCAGCCGGCCGTTTCGCGCATCAGTGAAATTACTCCACATAGGTCGAGCTATGGTCAAGCCTCGTTTAGTTCTGAAATGGGTAGCCGTTTTCGGGTACACCGTCTCGAGATAATTTAACCAAGCAATCCATGAATGGCCAACTCATGTGTAAGCGTAATAAAATGTCGCCAGGGAATAAACGTCGATCATGTATACTGTGGTTGCAAACTGTCTTTAGTGCCTTTTGTTCTACAGGCCCACTGATGATAATGATCAATAACAAATTCGAAAAAAATTTGCGCTTTTGATTGCAATCTAGCTAAAAAGTAAAAAGGGAGGGCAAAATACCCATAAACTTTTAAACAAAAATTTCTATTTCATAACGTCTAACAACTCAGGGAAACAAATTGACACGGTGAATAATACTAAAATAAAACTAAACTAAAAATGCTGCAGCACAACAGACTATAGCCAAAAAGCAAGCAGTTTTTTTTCGGTAAAACGATAAACGCAAACGAGTTGGTGTACCGATATTTTAGAGATTAAAATAAAAGTTTTAGAAACGAGCGGCAACCGGAAGCACAGAAATTGTTTACCCTGATTCTTTCTGAGACTTTGGCGCTTTATAAATCATTTACTTACTTACTTACTTACTTACTAAGAATAATGATGATGATGATGATGACAATATTCCCTGGTTAAAAAGTACTGCACCGAAAAATCGAAAACGTGGTACTTTCTGTACGATATACTGCGGTATTGTTGACTAAGAGTTGCGCTTCGGTACGCTGTTCTCTCTCTGATTGCAAAACCCTACAGGCCAGCCGTATCGACTCACCTTACAAAAGACACCGTGAAATTTCATCGTTTCTCAGTTACTAAACTGAGTAGTATTAACTACTTCCTAATCAAGTCTTAATGCTAATAATCGGTCTTGTGCCACTCGTGGTTGTAGTTTTAGTCTCTGGACAATTTTCGACTGTTGTCGTTTATTACAGAGTCCGTGCAAATTGGACCGAAACGACGCAATACCGAGCAACGCAACGATCGATTGCAGTCGGTCTTTTATAGCCTCTGCGGCGGCAACTATTAATCGCTTTTTGACTGCTGCTCGGTCGGTAATACCGTGCTAAGATCGCGCGACCGTCGGTCGGCTGGCCTATATTATGATTCCGGCTGCGGATTATATACAGCACTGCATTACGAATGGTACGCGGCTACGCACTCGCGGAAATAACGGCGGACTATAGCTGAAAATCATGGTAGGTTCGTCGGCGTCGTACTACATAAACTACACGGAATGTCGGACGCCTATCGCCAGTGGCGTAGCCAGAAATGTCAACTAGGAGGGGGCCTCGTTTCCCTTCCTTTTCTTTTTCTTTTCCTTTTGTCCTTCTCCTTTTTTCTCCCTTTTTACACTTTATCACACTTTTACACCCATTTCCTTTTATCGCCGATTGCGACACGAAAAGTGTCACGAACGAACGAACGAATGTAGGATGTGCCGGACCTTCGTCATTTATAATTCATGTCGAAGCAACAACTGCTGATGTTCGGCAGCCATGGATTGGTGGCGTATATTGCTTGTTCGTCCGGTATTATTTGACACAGGCTATCGTATACGGCTCCCAGAACGCATTGCGTATAGTCTGCCGACTATAGCCGTAGGTCTAGGCTTACTTGTTTTCCATTGTCGTAATTACATTGTGCCCGAATATCTGGCCAGGGACCAGCACTGCAGGGTCACTGCAATAACGCGCCAGCTGATGCTATCTCGGACCAGGCTATACGTAGTCGCCAGTGGCGTCGTGGGTAAAAAAAGTAAGCGTGGAAAAAAGGTGCAATTTTAAAACAGACACTGCATATTTCCGATAGAGGAAATTGTGGCTGCTCAAAATTGCAACGTTGTCTTTAATTTTTTTTTCAAAATAAGAGTTTTCGACTTTAAGTGTTGCGTTTTTAAACGTGAATTTTTTGACTATAAAATTTTCAGACAATTTTTCTACAGCTCAGAATTTAGGGAGGAGGAATTACCCCCATTTCTGACCCCTTTGTCAGGCGCAGCTCATGTCTGGAACACTCTGTCGTCCGCGGTTGTTCGGGCGCTGTCGCTGTCAACGTTTAAGAAAAAACTAAAGCTTACACAAAAACTCACTCCTTTCATTCAGCAAACTTACTTTTCCCGTTTTATCACCGTAGGCTACTTGCCAACGTTAAGATATCGACGTCATTGTAGAGACATATGACTGAAGTCGATGAAATTCAACTTTAAATTTGTAATAAAGATATTTCAAAAAGCATCTTTTGTTTGGCAGAAGACAGCATAAAATTGGTCGCCCAGCATCCGAAGACAGAAATAAAAATAATTTTTTTTCTTAGTCATAGTTGTCAAATTATGGAATTTGTTAGTCGTTACCTGAATTTGTTGTGTCAGCTACTAATGTCCAGACGTTTGAATTAATATTGGACAAAGTGTGGTTAAATTCTCCGTTTCTTACACAAAGAAGAGCTCCTTCTCTAATCACTGAGATCTGGACATTATATAGGACTCAATTATATTCTGTGTCCAGAATTTACCAATAATGATAATGTTGATAATGCCTGCAGCGTCGTTTCGTGGTGGCGCTGGGCCGAGAAGCTTTTGATTTGCAGTAAACGTCGGCGTATGACTATGAAAGTACCTGCCAAGGCGTCTGGTTTATAGTCAAGAAGAGAGTGCATTGGACTGCAGCAAATAACAGCCTTTATAATGTTTACTGGTGCAGGGCTATCAGACGACGCTGATCCAAAGTACCGGGTGGCCTAAAAAACGTCCCAAATATTTGCATGCGTTATGCAGCAGAGTAGTAGAAATATATCAGCAAAAAAGCGCATATGTAATAACCAAACATCTTCTAATATGTGTAGGAATTTTTGCCAAAAACGCACTTTTGTATTAGCCGTGATACAAACAAAACAGCGTTATGCGTCATGAAGCCATTTGCGAGTCGTTCATCATTGACGTTGCCGCTCGTACGCAGGCTGCATCGGAACGTCACAGTAACCCAACTGTCAGTCAACTCATCAGCAGAAAATGTGCTGAATAGGTTTTCCATTTTCTTTTGCCACTGCTGCTCAACGTCTTTTGCACTACAACATGGCTTTTCTGATTTTGACTGTCTCATGTTGACATCATGCTATTCGTTTGTGACAACATTCTGAAGATCTTTGAGGTTCGCAAATGGTTCACGCTTTCCTTCATAGACAAGTTCTTGCAAGACATCCCAAACAAAATAATCCAGCGGAGTCAAATCCAGCGAACGCGATGTCTATAGCTGATAAGTCGGATATGTTGTCTCGGTGAACATATTGAGTTGCTTTGATGCGGTGTGATGGAACGCTGTCTTTACATAATTCGACTTTTAAATCGTCTTACGTCATTAAGCGGCATTCAGTGGTGTCATTAATGACATCACTAAAATTTGTAAGTTAGTAAGAATACATATTGATCTACTAACGCGCAAAAGAAAATTTATTTCCATAAAGTATAGGTCTACGCGCCATTATAGTTACGCAAAGTTCGGAACGTTTTTATGGGCCACCCGATATATGCCAAAATTACGGCGCGACGCACTACATTCTCATTCGATTCATTATTTGCATCTCTTCAGTTTGAATCAACCGCATGACGCATAAACATAGTGACAGAATTCACAGTACCCAATACAAATAGTAACACATAGTAAATACAAAAAAACTAAGCTAAGGAACTTATAGGCGTACGAGCCCTATATTAAAAACATGGCTCTAGCTGACAAAAACTCGACACCGGCATGTTAGGACATTTATTCCAAGTAGGCTTTACGCAAGAAAATAATACGACTGTTTTGTAGCAGAGTAAATTAAAATTTAGTATGTCGTCGTCGATAGAAATTCCGTTCTAAAAGAATCGAGAAATTTCACCACAACACGAAAGTTATAGAAATAAACCGTAAATACGTGTAAAGTAGGCTTAAACATTTATGTAACTTTTTAATTCTAGATGTAATAACTAAAATTTTAACCAAAATTCTGTTAAGTAAAATACACAATACAGTTTGTGGTGCATAAAATTGAAAAGCACGTGTAACCTACTTAGTCTGTAGTAAAGTAATAAGTTTGGCCTACTTATGTAGCCTACCAATAGGCCTACTACTGAAAATTAGCACAACGTGCACGTTATAACTATAAACTATTATGGTTATACGCTAAACAAGACATTTGTGCAACATTTTTGTTAACGTCAAAGATCAAAAGTAAATTTATATAGCGCATTCTCGAAAAAAAAACTCTCAACGAGCTGGATTTTTGGCTCGTAACCACACCTCCTCAGCGCCAACTTTCTACGCACAATACGAAACGCGCCGTAAACAAACTGCGTGTCTTGTGCGTCTTCGATAAACTATGTCGGTGCTGTCACTAGTCACGAGCGAGGAAACTCTGTGACAGATTCGACCAACTGCTTTACATAATCCAACACAATTTACGGCGGCAAGATTCACGACTGCAGCCTCTGGCGTGTCGCCATTTCAACCTAAGTGCTGTTTTAGCTCGACGTGGGCTAAATTTTTCATGCGTCTAGCAGATTTTTATCTTTGCTGTAACTGTCAAGAGATCGTTCTCTCACTATACACTGTGTTCCAATAAAAAGTGGACCCCAAAAATGTCAGCAGTAACTGTATTAAACTAAAACTACCATTAACATGAGTCAGTGTCCAGTATTTTACAGTACACAGAAGAAGAAATACACATAATTTCACCTAAACGTATAAACGACAAAGAAAAAAATACAATTTTGAAAAAGTGTCATTTTTAGATACCAGTACAAACAGCTTTTCACGGACGCCTGTTATTGATGTCATTGGCACGTCACTTTTGTCTAAATAATAATAAACAACGGTTTTAACAAAAAAGCTCACATTGTAATTTAAGTTTTGCATAAAGAAAAAAGTTATAAAGGCCAAAAAGTTGAGAAGATTGTTACTAAATATCCAAATAAAAAATGGTCGCCGTTATCTTTGCATAAGTTGCTGACAAAATTCATCAAACCAGTACTGTGGATTGAAAATTATTAGTAGCAAAATGGGTAAGACATGGATTGTTCAGAACGCCGATTCAACTGAGAAGCTCGTATTAAGCCCAGAAAATGCTACGGCATTCACTAAAATTAGTTAGATTCAAGAGATATAAATTTTCAAAACGTCAGCACACAGATTGAAGCTGCCTGTTGTAAGCTTCATATTTTTAGTGACGCGCTTTAAATCTTAATTAAACTGACATTGTCGTGTGTTTTTTTTACAGCGATATGTCATTCTTCTCGACTTGATTTACAATTATTATGTCTAGAATTTCAGACAAAAGTCTTGAGTTTTTGATAAGTTGTAGTTATTTGTTTTGAGATCCACTTTTTATTGAGAAAGAGTGTACATATGAGCTGCTATTATTAACGTTCCCGAAAGACTGCAGACGTGGGTGTAACTGAGATTTGTATTTTGGGGGAAGACAAAGGTCTGAAACAGTTTTATGCCCCCAACTTTGACCGATAGCAAAAACTGTTTCACGCAACAATCTTTAAGCCTTTGCAGATTGCTATATTTAGCGTGTAAACTTTTACTGTGGCATGTTATCAAACTTTTCGAGCTTTGTTTAGCAACATATTTCTGTACCAAACACACTCGCAGACAGACAGACAAACAGACAGACCACGCGATACAAAACAAATTGCAGACAAAAACAGTAAGTAAAAATGTGCTAAATAACATTCGATTATAATAATATTATCGATTAGATCCAAATTCAGTCAAGCGCGGAAATTGTCCGATAATGTGTTCGTTCAAATTTTCCGTCCGACGAATCATTACCGAATCGGGGGCTGTAATACCCCGTTTACACGATCAAGCTGGCTCGACGAGCTGGCTCGACGAATTGGCTATATGGGCGAGCCAGCTCGATGTTGGCTCGATGCTTGCTGGATGTCTGCTCGACGTTTGCTCGATGTTTGCGCGATCGTGTAAACGGGTTATAAGCTTACACTATACCGTAGAAGAACCCTGGTGACCAAATAATCGCAGCACTTTTGATTCTGATGTTGCTGTACGCTGCCTATGAATAAAATAAAAGCCTCGAGCCTTCGTCGTTAACTTTCTGTCAGTTGCAGTCGAGATACTGGTCGACCTCAGCAAGCAAATTTATTATACATCGCTTCTGTTCACCATACATCACGCGTGCGTAAATAACAAGGCCCGCGGCACAAAAGATTAGTTCTGCGCCTTATATTCCACAGTGACGTAGGCGTAGCCAGAAATTTCAATTGGAGGGGCCCCGTTTTCCTTTCCCGTCTCTTTCCTTTCCATTTTCGTCCCTCCCTTTCTTTTCCTTCTCCTTTTAGGCTTTTACCTCTTCTCTCCTTTCCTCTGTCCTCTCCTTTTTCCTTATTCTCCACTCCCTTAGAAGTAGCACCCTCTAAAATGCACCTAAGGCGTCTGAGGTAGCGCTGTGAGCTCCCCCCCTAGAGGGATCTGGGCGGAGCCCCAGCCGAAATCGAATTTGGTGCATTTTAGCTTTAAACAGTAAGATTTGGTGGCAACAATTTTAATAATTTTTCCAAAAATAAACTGACCAAATTGGCAAATTTCGTGCCAAAACTACAGTCATTTGCATCAAATTTCTTCTTGATGCTGCGTACCAAACATTATTAAAATTGGCCAATGTTACACGAAGCTATTCAAAAGAAATTTTCACGTTTTTGTGGACCACGGTGTATATTTATTATGTCATACACAAAGTTATGTTATACACAAAGTAGGTCTACACGAAAAAAAATCTCGCACTTGTCCGCAACCCCGAGAACCGGTTCGTAATAGTCGTAGACTTCAGTGGGCTTCGGTTAAGCTGAACGTCCCGTGTTGGTTTCGCCACTAAAACGGTTGGGGTTGCAAGGTCACCGAAGTTGATCGACCGGCAACTGGTCATGTACGAAGATGTAGACTGGAAGAAGTAGGCCTTAAGTCAACTGTCAGCAGTATGTCGCGCCACCGGAGCGGTGGGCTATTGCGTAGAAGAAGGTCTGCCGGAAGTAGCAATGTCAACCGACAGTTAATTGTCACTAAGTAAGTAAGGAAGTAAGTAAGATTATTTAGAAGGCGCAATTTAACAATAGCCGCAATGCGCCTTGCTCTCAACGCCCGAACAAAAATGTCTTTAACTGCCGTTTAAACTGTTCAAAGTTAATGTCAGTTTGTCTTAAATGAGCTGGCAGACTGTTCCACAGCCTCGGACCTGCAGCAGCAAAGCATCTGTCTCCATAGCTGCTGCAGGTCCTTCTGACGACACATGTCTTTGACTTGGCAGAGAGCAGCTGATGATGACCTTCGTCAGAGACCAGCTGACAGTCGGCGGCCAGGAAAGGTGGAGCCATACCGGACAGTGACAAGTAGACCAGAGTGGCCATCTTGAAGTACCCGATGCCGAACCGAAAGCCAGTGCAGCTCCTGTAGCACCGGCGTTATGTGGTCATGCGTCGAGCCCCCTACACCAACGTGCAGCCGCATTCTGAACAGACTGCAGCCGACTTCCTAGAACCGGTTAGATGCCGAACCGATGTAAAGGTACAGTGACAGTTACCGCATACCAGAACCAAACCTAGAACCGCTAGCAGAAACCTAATCGATCGTGTTAGACTTACTGCAATGGAAGAAAAATGGATCAGAATATTTTTGCACAGACAGCTCCAGACAGCTATAAATATCTGGCCCTATACAGGCTATACTTGGAGTTTGGGACAAAACAAGCAAAAAGTAGGGCCCTACGTGAGATACGAACGAAAGTTTCACGATCGACAGGAATAACACGGGCAATGCTGTATTTGATGCATTTGCTGGTTTGTGCTTTGGTGGAACGTGAGTAGGTCCTGGTATGGTATCTCTACTGTTATTTAAGTGTTTGTATTGGACATTTAGTTTGTAGATTTTTCTTTCTTTTTTTCTGTCCCTGTCTATCTTTTCTGTTGTTCTTGTCTGCTCTTGTGGCGAATAAACGTATATGTATATACATTAACACGTTACGTCCTGTTGTGCTTAACGATTTCTGTTCCTAGTTACTTTTTACTCTTGTACATTTTGCTTCCGCTTGTGATTGTCCGCCCGAATTGTGATAATGTGAAGTCTATGAAGGCGTTTTTGTAGAATATGAAGTAGTTTTGGTGGTTATTAGTGTTTTATATTTACTATTGTTTGTTACTGAACGTCATGGATGACTGGAAACTAAAGACTTCACCGGTGGTTCGACTTGAGCGCTCCACGTTTGTATATTTTGTTGTTTTCCCAAACGCTGCGTTTCCACGTCTGAAAGTCGGACGTCTATCCCCTGAGACTCCACGTCCGACAGTCGCAACAGGTACGACTTTCGGACGTATTAGTGCAGTGTTTCAACGTCTGAAAGTTGTAGGCTACGGTGTGCAAATATGATCGGCCTATGACCGATCATATTCTCACCGTACGAGTGCGTACTGAAGTAATAGACTGTCTGAGGCGACGACCGCCTAGGACGCGCGCCCTCACGGCAGCGGCAACTGACGCTCTCAAGTTCTCAACTCTAGCAGATCTGAAGCCAGGATCTCATGGACACCATGCAGTGGCCTGAAGGCTTTTACCCACGGGCCACAGCCTTCGGGCCACAGCCTTACATGACTGCACTTTATTCATGGCAAGGTGTTGTCTGCCATGAACATTCATGGAAAATAAGTAGTCGATTTGGCGACACAGTATGATTACTCATCCGCAAATTTCCGATTTCATTCACATATAAAAGATGTATAAAGTCCGAAAATGAAGAAATATTTATGATTGTTTCACGCTTTTCTAACTATTTTGCAACAAATAGTACATGTGCAGCAATGCGATCTACATGTCATAGATGTTTACTTCAAGCGTCTATCGACCGAGAACGATTGTGACACCGATCGTACTGGATTTTAGTTATTTTAATTGCAATTGAATGCGACTACAAATTCTAAACGAAACCGTAAACCTAAACCTAATCCTAACCCTAAAACTAACTCTAATTTTACACCTAAGTCTGATGATCTAAACATGGCCGTTTTTGGTTTTTAGATGCCCGCGTGTTTACTTCCGATGGCAAAGAATAGTTACGTTATGTTATATTAACGGAAATTTACGACTGCCATGACAGTCCAGTGTGATGTTTATGTTGAGTTTGTGCGAAGTTATGTTGAAGTTGTTAAAAGTCTGTCTTACTGTTACAGAAAGTTAATTGTTTCCACCACTCAAACGAAACCTCTGACGACAAACATTCATGAAATGTGCAACGCACATTTCATGAATGTTAGTCGTCATTGTGCAATAAGGTGTGATGACTACAACATTTGCAGGTAAGTAACCATTTTGTTTGGCTGTCGATTTTCGCCGTATGCCGTGAATTTTCACTGAAGCTAACATGAACTGGTTATCTGCCATGAAAATTTATTGAAAATAAATCATTATTGAATTAAATAGGCCTATCATTAGGTCTACCTGCTGTAAATTTGCATTAAAACAAAGTATAGTAAAATAATTGCCAGTGCTATTTAGTACAGTATTATCAGATTATACAAGCAATAATAGTAAGTTAGCAACTTCTGTAGCTTGTAGGTTTAGACTATATAATTGATCACATCACTAGTAAGCGGCCATGGCTTTTCAGCTGATGTATCTTTAAAATGTATAACCTATACTCAATGAGTCAAAACATGGCACTAAACTCTTGTCTATATTTTCGCCCAGACCTTGGCAGTGAAAGAATTTAGCAAAAGAGTGAATTCCGACGAAGTGAATGGAGATAGACCAAGATTACCTGCGAACAGGAACTGCCATAGGTTCTCGTGCATCTCATGAGCATTAGCTCAGATTTCTTGTTAATACTTATTGCAAGTAGAATAGTAGTTTGTCTTTAAAATCTTACTGTACTAAATTGTGTTTTAGTGTCATATTAATAATAATCTACATGCTTACTGTTTTTCTGTTTTTATTCACCCACAGTGCAGAAACATGTCGTAAGGCTGTAGAATTAATGAAATATATTAGTGATGACTCGATACATCGAAAGTATCGATATATTGTTTTCAGTGTCAATATATCGTAATGCATCATCGAAACAGATATTGACTTTTTTAATATATTGCAATATTTTCCATATTTTCTCAATATTTGCTACAGATTCTTCAATACAATGCATGACTGGAAAGAAAGATGCAAATGCAGTGACGCCGACTCTTAAGCCTGTCATAATTTAATTAGTCTTTTCTCAGAGACACTTTATTATCTGTTCATGTCTTGTTTCTGTGCTTGTGTAAGACTTTCATACTCATTATATAAAAAATATTGATATCGATATTGATGTCATGATATTTTGTAAAATATAAAGGTTAAAGGTGCATATAGCTCTTAATGATCCCATCTCAGAGCTACGGAGCGTCACTTGTCATATGGGATCACACAGTGTTACCTGCCACCCGACAGAGGTGAACGCGCCCCGCCTTAACCCC
>Ga0209671_1006845_pt1 | contig 11761 bp, 5 predicted proteins | sample WorMetHERISLAND2_2_FD_187401 | JGI IMG/M metagenome (GOLD analysis project Ga0209671, IMG submission 187401) | Marine gutless worms symbiont microbial communities from Max Planck institute for Marine Microbiology, Germany - Olavius geniculatus... | ecosystem: Host-associated > Annelida >...
TTGCAGCAGTGTGTCTACCAGAAGAAGTTTAAGAATGTTTGTAACGTCAAGAAGTGACTGGTAGAGCCTGTATTGGTCAGGAGCAGAACATTATCAATACTGCAGCTGTCAAGTGGGCCAGTGTACAAGTGTCATAGTGGGCCAACACTTCAAGCAGTTTTGCTGTAGGCAGTTGAAAAATGGACAACTGAATGAAATGTCAGCCACAGTGTCAGAAATGTGAACAAAATGTGTTTTACGCGTTACGTTAATTAAGCAATCATGTCGCATTGAACAAAAAAGTGATATTTTGTTTGTTCTATTTTCCCCAGGTAGTGTAAAAACAGATGTTGAGCGAGATGGGAAATTAAATTGTCACTTGACTACAAGTTGTCTCAGGAATATTCGTACCAAAAATTATTAAAATCTGATAATCCTTCTTTGCGTTATAGTCGAAAATGTTGGGGATGTTTTTTTTGGGACACAGTGTAGTTTATTTGGTTTAGTGTTGTTCAACTACAGGTTGGACCATGAAAACATGGCACTTTACTTTTGTCCATATCTCCACCAATTATTGACCGATTTTCAAAATTCTTTCACTGTCACACTTTGCAGACAATTTGCAATAATGTGATTAGTATATGTCCTACCACACCATAAATGTGTCTTTATACTACCTTGTGAAATATGAAGGAAATATGCATGTATAATGATAATAACAAACAAACATTTTGGTAAAATAGAAAAATACACTTCATATCAACATTGCGTTGAATGATCTGTATAATGCTAGACTGTGTGGGTCTAACACAGTCTAGCATCATACGGATTATTCGCCACTATGTTGGTCTGAAGTGTTTTTTTCATTTACTTAAATGTTTGCTATTATCGTTAAGTTTTCTTACATTCATGTTTTACAAGGTAGTGTAAAGATGCATTTAGGTTGTGGTGGGATCTATAATAATCACATTATCACAAATTGTCTGTAGAGTGTGCCAGTGAAAAAAAATTTTTTAATCAGTTAATAATTGGTGAAGATGTGGACAAAAGTAAAGTGCCACGTTTTTTACGGCCCTTGTGAATCAAGCCAGGTTCCAGAGGTACTGGTATGAAATTTTTTTCTTATGTCATTTTCAGTTATTTTATTTTTTTGCCAGACGACATCAAATATTATCATGTAGTAATTTATTCTATATACAGTAGATTATTTCATACAATTTGCAACTCAAATGTTCCTAAAAAATTGAGGATTTTAGTAACCAATATATACAGGCCAAACTCCTGTCATGTTGTCCAGCTAACAGCGCTTTACATATATTGATTTATTTATCATAAAATTGTACAGAAAGTACAAGATCAACAGAGAAATTGACAGAAAAAGTCTACAGCGTTTTAAGTAGAATAAAATTAAGATAATTAGTCCTTAATATGTTTGATATTTGATAATGCGTAGGATGAAGATGGTCAGAGTGCTAAGAAATTTCGTTCAATTGAAGAAATCCGACAGGAGTTTGAGAGTCTGAATGTGGATATGAAAACTGATCTGGAGATTCTGGATGAAACACTGCTGCGCTATCGTCAGACAGAAGACCTCAGTCCACAAGAGCAATTAACTATTCTTTCCAACCTCGAGTTTTATCTCCACCAGGTACTACAATTGAAACACCATGCATATTATGTTGTTTAGCTAAATTTTTATTTTAATATTCCTTGCTTGTATTTACCATATGATACTGATCCTTCAATACTGGCAAAAGAGGTAGTTTAGTTTTAGCTCAAAGCAACTTATATAATGGATGAATACAAATTGAAATATAAAAGTGATGAGAGCATGTCTGATGATTTCAAAACCAGTACAGAATCTGTGATGTGAGTTTGGAACTAGAAGTTTTTAAGTAAGAACTGTTATTATTTGTTTGTGAAACATGGCCATTTAACATATTAGAAGAGCTGCCAAATTAATGCACATTAAAAAATTAACGCACATACGTAAATTTACTAAATTCTGTGAAGCAGGAGTTCACATCGAGGACAGCAGCATCTTGTAGAGGGATAGTTGAAACAGAACATTTGCTGTTTACATTTTGTGTATTGTATGAGTTGAATTCTACGAAACAGGTAGTACATGTGGTGCAGTCTTGTTAGCAATACTGGCAAAAAGTATTGCAATAACCATGGCAATACTTGGTGGAAAAAGTATAGCAATACTGATTGCAATACTGTTTTCCAAGCCAGTATTGCAGTACTGTTGCAATACTTTTTGCAATACTTCATGTTCACTTTTGCCAAATAAATTTTGATTTTTGCCGCTGTGTGCAATTTTTTTCTAAATTTTGGGTTGACCATAGAGTAGAGACTACTTGACAGTGTGGTCAACCCAGAATATAAGCAATAAAAAATTGCATAATTTTTCGTTCAGTTATTTTATGCAGTCGAACAAAAAAATGAAAAGATTCCTTGCGTAATTAAACAGGGTTGTCACAATTACGAGTGTATGAAAGTATTGCTTTCAAGTATTGCAATATTTCAGTCCTAAATGTATTGCAATACCACATGCAATACTAAACATGCAACCGGTATTGCAATACCTGCTGCAATACTAAAAAGTATTGCAATACTTATTGCAATGATTGCAATACTGCAATATTAACAGCCCTGATGTGGTGCATGTTGTTATGGTGTTAGATCGATAATGCAAAGAACTTTGCTGAGATGGGCGGCTTGCAGCTGATCATTACTGATCTCAATTCAACCGACGATGAAATCCGCTGCGAAGCAGCTCTGGTTCTAAGCTCTGCTGTTCAGAGGTTAGCAAGCTTGTCTCTATATAGTTACCAGTAGTTCAGTAGTGCTGCCACTGCCATTACCTCACAGGGTTGTTTAATGGGGCAGTTTATCGGTGGACTTTTCCCAAAGTCTCAAAGGTGTAACCATTAGTGGAGCAGGACGTACTACACCACGGATTATGTGGATTACACTTTATGACAGACCCTCCCTCTGTGTCACCTAACCAACAAGGCATTGAAGGGTTTAACTGGGAATAGGGAGTGATATGATTTAGGAAACAAGTTACTCTGTGTGAGTACTGGTAGAATCTGTCACTGAACAGTGCCGGCTGTAGTTTTATTAGTCCAGACAAACTAATCGATTAATCAGCTATACAAAATCTACACCTCATTGCAGCAACCGCTGCTGCCTTCGAAAAAAAAATAGTTAGTTGTTTGATTATCTGTTTGAATGTGCAGTAACCCAACAGTGCAGATAGCAGCCATCGAAGCTGGTGCTCTGCAGCAGTTAATTCGTCTGCTGTCCGTCGAGAGTTCAGTCACGTTCCGCACTCGTCTGCTGGCCGCGTTGTCATCTCTCATCCGACATTTTCCGTTTGCTCAGCGCAAGTTCCTGGAGCTTGGAGGTCTTCAGACGCTGTCGAGTCTACTAAGTCAGCAACAGACTTACGACACTGAGAAGTTGTCAGTCAAAGCCATCACCCTCATCAGTGACCTGCTTACTGAACGGGTCTGTATTGCTACACTGCAGTTGGTTAATAATAGCCGTAAAATTTCTAACACAAGTCTCCGGCTTTTATTGTTAGATTATGTTGTTCAAATGGCAGTGTTTATTTTTGGCTAACCATAAGGTTGAGCCTTGGGTACGATGTGTCACTCGTCTGTCTGTAAAGCATGTATTGTGGCTAAATTGTTCGTCATAGGGGATAGGGTGATGATGAGTTCCTATAAGCTGTTAATACTAACCACGTCTCTATCTGCAGCAGTTTGGCTGCAGTTATGAAAGCAAAATTGCTGCCTCCCTGGTGTTCTTTGTAGTGTTTGATATAGCAGCATTACCATAGCATGTATGGGACTGTATGGTGTATATGGGTAATTGTTCTTTCTGTGGCCTCAAGTTGGTTGCTGGCCTTTGAATATAGGTGGTACGATTGGCCTATTATAGGAACAGCTGGGTTTCCTGTCTAAGGTCCGGTTTTTCCATCTCCAATCAAATCAAATTTGATCTCCGATTTACTGATCTTCGATTAACTTGATGTTCAGAATTGATCGTCGATCAACTGTGTTTCGTTTTTCCACGCATTTTCGATCTCCAATTATGTGATCAGTGATTAGCTGATCCGCCGTCAACTGAGCCTACTTTATGCCATTCTGATTGGTTGACGGTTACCTCAATTTGTGGTGTTGCGCTAAATTACCCAGCATGCGCTGCGAGTGGACGCTAGCCAGTAAACGTCGTCATAGAAACGATATCAACGATATTGGTCATATCGTCTGCTGTTAAAAATATGTTCTATCGCAAATGAATACGGAGCGTCTATCCATTTTATTTCTTCACAAAACACCATGCACAGTATAAATTGATCAGTGACTGATCGCCATGCCTGGCCTGCAACTTCATTTTAATGCGTGATTTGCCGTTCTGACCGGCGACGTGAAGTGATGTTTCTGGTGCGAATAAGCAACGAACTGCAAATCGCCACGTTTAATTGTCAGTTATCTGACTTGATCTGCCAATATTCGGCCATCAACTTGATAGAGATTTGATGGATGATTAGTCGCTAACTGGCGATGGAAAACCGGTCATTGAGATGATATCCGATCAAGTCCCAAAGTTAATCGGAGATCAATTTGATCGCCCATCAAATGTGCATGGAAAAACGGGACCTAAGTCGACACAAACATGATGCATCTTTCATTCTGCAAACATACTCAGAAGTGACTCATAGTCATCTGCGTCATCTGAACCATCTGCACACTACTTGGAGGTTTTATTTAACATTATGTGCTGTATGAATTTATTTTTATTTAATTAGTTATTTTGCTTATTTTTATATAGTATTTTGTGACTGTGTCAATGAGCAGATGTCATTGGAAGCTGAGGAGAAACGGTCTGATCCACAGCATCAAGAACGCATTCACCAGTACTCAATGTTAGTTCCATCTATCTATCTGGCTCTAATCAATTACTGTTGCTTGCTGATTCAGTATATAACCAGTTTTTTAATGTAGGTTAGGTTAGGCCATGTTACCTCAGGGAATGTCCTGTAGTAGTTTCTGCATAGTAGTTTCCTGATAGGTCACATTCACAGGTTTTTCTCATCTCTATCTGGCTGTCTATCCTATCTGGGCTTAATCTAACAAACAAAAAACCTGCAGTTTTTTGCAGTCTTCACTTCCACTTTGGTCTGAACGTTCTGGATGGTGTAAGCAATACTGTAGGTAAAATGAACAACCTTTGAGACCCATCCTGAGATGAAAAAATGCAGTTTTGTACTTAAGTAACGGTTCGTCAATTTTTAGTTCAGAAGGGCAGCGGTTTGTGCTGTGGTTAGGGTTTCGCAGCTGTAGGTGGCCGGCTGCGTATGTTAAACCTGAGCACGTGTGTTACTGTTAATGTGCATTGCAGGGTTCCGCTGCTGGAGTCAGTCGTGGAGCACGGCTGGTGTCAGCTGGTACCTCGTCTGTTAGCAGTGTCCGAGCACGATTCTCGCGAGAAGATACTCGCTGCAATGTGGTCGCTGCGAGAACCTTGTCGACCAGACTTCTACGAACACTTGTCCATGTTGGAGACGCTTCACAGTGAGTACAATAGACTATCGGAGATGGAGACTGAACATCGCGGAAGCTCATCTGATGAGCCGGCTTACTTTACGGAGCTACTGCGAACTGTTGACTACATGATACGCGACCTGACGCTAGCCAAGGACGAGTTGTGATAATTCCTATTGCTCCTATGCTTAGTAGTCATTTTCTTGGCCATTACTATTTGACAGATTGGAGTTTAAACAACGATTTAGCTAAATACAGTATTAGTTGTCATTACAGTGACAAAATGCTAGCAAGATAATGTTGTTAATCATGGCAGTAAAAGTTTTCATTTTCGTGCAAAACATTAGTGGACTGAACAGCTGGTGGACCAAAATCTAAAGAAGACTAAAACAAAGACCAACATTTCCAGACCTTGGCAATAGAATCAACAAAAGCTGCAAGGCCAAAACCAGAACCTAATCCAAAACTGCAATTTTTGGTCTCAAGATAGGTCTTGAAGGCCGTTTTCTGACCAGTGATTTTTTTACGTACGAGTCAATCGGATATTAAACTAGTTATGGATTAAGTCAAATGTCATGTAAACTCCTTGGTGAATTTGTGGTATATCCTGGTGTGGCATTTCTATTTGTATCCTCTTTCTGTTTTTTTCTGTCTCCTGTTATGAATAAACCTGTTTGATATTGGCAGTGTTGTAAAGTCAGTGCCAAAGCTGTGCATAGCTGGTGCTTTATTTACATAACCTGGAGCGATGGAAAACTCAGTGTACCCAAGTGACTTGTTATACATCAAGAGGACTGGCTTTTTTCATGATTTTGTTGTTAACTCAATTTTGCAACTGCACTCTGTTGTTTAGAATGTAAGTATTTACAGCATGGTCATGTTTCATTGATATTCTGTCTTGTGTTGTCATCTAACTGTCTACCCATCCAAGTTCAAAGTTATTCACTGTTGGTGTCATTGATGTTGATAGGGCATTAGCATTATAACTTTTATGATTATGATTTACTGATGTTAGCCAATTAACCTAAGTTAACCTAGTTGATGAACATGTTACCCACTACATCAGACCACCACCAGCATATCTAGAACTAGTATTCATGTCAAATTATTAGTCGTTTACATGCATAAATTTAATTACTCTGCATTTCGATGTATTTGGGGTAGAGCAGTTGAATGAACACGCTAACACGATGAAGAATTAACGGGCGTTAGAAAATAATATTCAAGTAACTAAAATTGTTTTGTTGCTATGCTAACTACTGTCATGGTCCTGCGACACAGCCGTGAGTTCGTCAGTCGTTATTGCAGTCACCCTGTCGATCTTGTCCACCTACAATGTCAGCAAGATAATGATGCATTAATCAATGCATTAACACGTGCGTTATAAAAATTAGCGCATGCATTAAAGCCGTTGAAAAAATAATGCCTCGACAGCACTAATTTGGGGTGTAAGGCAACTGCAAACAGTTTGCATATTGTGTTATGTTTGACGTAGCTGTCACAAAAAAGACGTGACGAATGAAATATAAAATTTAACCTGCAATGGTAACAAGTAAATCGTGCAGCACATTATAATTCCAAGAGTGTGATATGTTGATGGCAGACGACAAAAACATTCAGTCGGCCGGTTCACAGCGATGTAACACAGAGAGCCACTGTCTGTTGCAGTGGCTGAACGTGATAACTGATATAGTGGAAAATATGCTAACCACAATGTGGAAATGCATCACAACATAAACGACCGGGCACAGAAAATTGTTAAGAGGAGGGAGTGGGGAGCCTCTACCTCCTTTTGGTGTTATTTATCTTTCTGATTACTTACTCATTTTTGCATTTTCCAGGGAAGTGTCCCAGTGTGAAAATATGTAAACACCACACCAGAAAATTTGAAAGCACCATTTTCATGATTAAATGAGTTTGGTAATTTATACAAAAGCTCTGAAACAGTATTTCTACGTTGGTTTGCACTTTTTGTCAAGGACACAACAATTGACCGCGGATGACATTATTTCAGTTTTATTTCTACACACATTTAGGGTTAGAGCAGAATTTTGCAGGTCAAATCATGAAATGTCCAATGTCATCACCCATCCAAAACCGCTTAAAAATACTGAAAATGGAATACACAGTTGCAACGTACGCATCATAAATATGTGGCAGCAACAGCCATGTTGCGCAACTTCTATCAATTGCATTTTCACATTTCATACTTTATGACAGGACGACAGAAAGTGCAGTTACAGAAACACAAGTTGCGCAGAAAACTGTGAGAATTTGGCTGAAGCTGTTGCAGCACTACAATCAAAAACAACATGCTGACAACTGAAACATACCCAACAATTATTATCACGAGTGCAAAGTTAAATACACAACATTGTGCATAATAAGTGCATGTAGAAAATACAGGTATACATAAGACACATCATACTACAAGCTCTTGGTCGAATGGTCCAAATAATACAATCGATACAACTCCAAAGTGAAACAAATGAGCTTCATTTAAACCAGAATGTTGCTAGGAATGATTTAACATCTGATACTAGCAATACATTGAGCTGGTAAGACAACAAATGTGTTATCTGGAGTCTAGACATTATACAGCAATGCAGGAAAAATATGCCCTCACTTTAACAGTCCGTGATTTCTCGCAGACTAAAGCACAGAGGTAAGCACATGGTGCCAATGACCGTGTGTCCATTTGTTAAGGCTCTTAAACATTAGGCTGTACTAGGGTTCTCGCAAAAACTAATCTGAGAAAATAAAATGGTCTTTACTCTTGGCCTCGCTTCACCTTTTTGTTTTTATGTCAGGAAACTGTACAGAATGGACGGACGGACAGTTAAGGCATGTAACACGGCGTAAAGAACAGCCGTATAACAAAATCTGAGGGAGTGTTGGTTAAATAGACAGCTGCATACCACATATCAGCAAAACTACTTCTCACGAGCCACTTTTGATCACTATACAATTACATCCACCCTAGCTCTTCTCCACCTCAGTACAACATTGACATAATGTTGCTAACTTCTTGACATAATAACTGCTTGCACGCCCACAATTGCTCAATGTCGAAAATTTGGCCAGCTTTATCAATAAATTACTTGACAATAGTGATATGTTACATGACAGATGTATAGTATAACATGCAAAGACACACATTGATTCGCGTCAGAATCAGCTTATGTATGTTCAGTTCAGTTCGTCCATGACAAATTAGCACGTAGAGATTTTGCGCAACTGACCACACATCCATCCAGTAAATCTAGTGGCTGAGATCACAAAAAATGCTTCTGCTATGCGGGGTTTACAATACCTTAAAATTATTTAAGATATGGACACACTGACGACACACAAATTTTGCAATCTGTGGACACGTTACAGGCAATTAGTACATGCAGTTTAACAGTTTAACACAACAGAAAATTGATAGTACAAATCAACAGATTTCCACTATTCTGCAAAAAATCAGATTGCCCACAAATAGATCAAATAATGCACTCAAATAAACGACAGCATCACCATCGATCATCATGTTATTGCAGGCAGTTTCACAACAAAAATTGCGATTCTGAACATTTCACAACAGTAAATTTCACCATTTCATTGCAGTTCATTCCAGCAATCCATCTGCTGTGTGCCATTACAACTGAAATTAAGTATGAAGTGTCAACAATCAAAAAAGGACCCCAAGGCTGTTCTATAATGATTATAGACCAACTGCCTAATAGCCAAGGGCAGATCTAGTTTCCACCTAAAAAGTTTAAGAATACCACCAACATTTTAGCCATATATCTATGTTCCAAGACCAGAGAGCTGAGCAGAGTTTACCAACAGACAAAACATTCTGCCAGCATTAACAGAATGTAACAGCATACAATACTCGCAACGAAATACAGCCCTGCATACACCTCTGAAGCTACAGCGCTATACAAATTTATTATTATTATTATTAAAACCCTGCCGGCTGATGATCTAGCAATGATGATGTCAATAAAACAACAAAATAGTAGCAAAAAAACCAGTGCATAACCTCTACCGATATAATGGGAGTATATACAGAATGCAAATGAATAAAAAACGATATGCATAACATGTAACAGAGACAGCTAACGTAGTAAAACACTCAACAATAAAAACGAACACAAAACTTCTGCAACTGGTAACAATGGCTGCCATAAAAATAACTGACCATATGTCATCAGAAATGTACAATAACATAGAATTTTCTTCTCTTTAATTCAAACTCGGTTACAATTCAAGTAATACATCAAGTTAGTCGCAACAGTTTTCTCATACTGATATGTGTCGATTGAAGTTAGTACTTAATTTAGAAAAAAATACATCATACAGTACTAGAAGTGTACTGTGGTAACCAGTGACAACCTTCTGTCGATTATACAGCTGAGATGTTTTGCTTTGATTCTTGATAAAATCTGTTAAGTTACATCTGCAATATCAATTAAATCAACATAAAACTTTACATCAATCAGTTACAATATTAGCACACACGGTGATAGGGGGAATGATAGGTAGACTCGCGACCCAAGACAGTTTGCTTGCTCCAGGGGTTGGTTGGCAGCCACTTTTGTAATCATGGCATAATGTTAGCATCACAAACAAAAAACACTATAGCATATAGTGCCCTTAGTATTAGCTGGCTTTTTTGGACCACCTGTACATTAACAGTGGGAGATCTTATGTTTTGCTGCTGTTTATTATTTTGCTATACTATTGAAAATCAATTGCACTTGCAGCTGAAATGATTTTCCGTTCACAAACAGGTGTATAATGGCACTCGGCTGTTATCACGACGATCACATCAAAAGATGCAACAAACTATTCCACGGCAACAATACGATAGTTAATTATTAAATGCATGTTACACGAGATCATTAAGCGCCTGGCTGGATCGGATGTTATTTCACGACACATTCTATCCCTGTCATTTCTGCCGAGAAGCTATTTCCAAGATGGACGGATTCTTCTCCAGGATGCGGAGTGTGATCCGCTCCACGTAGTCACGCAGCTGTCTGTTTGACTCCTGCTCTGTGTGCAGTATGTCCACAATCTAACCACAAAAACACATGTAAGCAGTAGTTTCATGTCATTCATTCATTCATTTCTGGTAAACACCACTAAGAGTGTGTAGCGCCGAACGTAGACATCAATCTCCAGAGTGGAGGTTCTGAGCCAAGTCAACTGCATCGTCCATATTGAGGTCGCTGGATTTCAGATCCTGCTGGATAGTTTTTATCCATGTAATACGAGAACGTCCCAGTGGTCTCCTCCAGTTTCCTGCGGGGGAAGCTGTTAAGATCTGTTTTGCATCTGTTTCATCAGGCATTCGTGCAATGTGTCCGAACAGGGACAGGCGCCTTGACTGGACTATGGCTGAGAGATGAGGTTGCTTGGTTAAGCTTCTGACTTCGTCGTTGCGCACATGCTGGTGCCAATTGATTCCTAGCAGCATTCTCAGGCATGTACTGATCCAGAAATGAAAGCCACTGTGTTTTTGGTCATAATGACATCAAAATTACATATCAAGCATTAACTTGTTATTCAAAATTAATGAACGATTTATTGCACATTATCTAGTTATTGACTTTGCTATTAAGAGAACAAAAATAGTGTTCTATATAGAAACTAGAAATTTAGGGCAAAGCCCAACGTGAGTTCGCTTGGCGCCCTAAGTCCGATTGGGGGAAATTAGAGGGGGGGTAAAATTTTCCCGGCATCAAAGGCACGTGGCCCGAACTCAAATGCATTGGTATACGCCGAACGCGCATTGTCGACTTAGGGTAGGTCAACATGAGCGCCTATAACTTTGTTCGTAGTGGACTGAATTTCACAAAAAATTTTTGTTCAACGCGGAAAGGATCGCTCTCATCAACGTTCTTTAGATTTCGTCGCTATCTTCATCGGTTCCAGAGATATTTGCGCTCAAAGTCAAAAGTTGTCGTAAAACGTACTAAATTTTGGACGTTTTTTGCCCTCCTAAATTTTAAGGGGGGCGTTGCTCCCAAAAGTTGTACGTGCGTTATCACCCCGACCTAGAGCCGCGTCAAGTGCCAAAGTTTCGTCGGGCTACACCCCCTAACTCTGAAGTTATAAGCGCTCCTTTATTGCATTTTAAGCCAATTTTTGACCCCCCTTTGAAAAAAGTTGTAAGGGGGGCCCCGTCCCCGGTGGGGGGTGCGCTAGTAAGACTTGGTGATTCTCTAGCG
>Ga0209671_1006849_pt1 | contig 11758 bp, 10 predicted proteins | sample WorMetHERISLAND2_2_FD_187401 | JGI IMG/M metagenome (GOLD analysis project Ga0209671, IMG submission 187401) | Marine gutless worms symbiont microbial communities from Max Planck institute for Marine Microbiology, Germany - Olavius geniculatus... | ecosystem: Host-associated > Annelida >...
CTGCACAGGGCCTGCCAGATGAGATTGTTAATATTATTATTATTATTATTATTATTAAGAGAGTCATAATGTAATGATAGCAAACAATATGATGGGGAAAGCTATGCTATATTTTAGATCTAAGTTTTAGATCTAACTGCCTTCTCAATGTACTAACTGTATGACTTAAATTTTTTAACTACGACTTTCAACAGCATTGTCATTCAACAAATTTCGTTTATTAACAGTTCTATTACTAATAAAATTTTCAGTATGATGACACACAATCAAGAAACTTGCACAAGAATCTTTGTATAAGTTGCATGTCTGTTATTCTTGCATCATGCTTATTTTGGCAGTAGATAGTGTGGTGAGTGCTGAGTGTGTGTCATAGGATTATCACAAGATCATTAAGCAACCGATGGACATGGGTACAATTAAGAAACGACTTGAGACAAGATATTACCGCTCTGCAAAGGACTGCATTTCAGACTTTAATCGGATGTTCACCAACTGTTATACTTACAACAAGCCTGGAGAAGTATGTAGATGTTATTACCTTTTAGTCACAAGAATCTGACTTTTAAATGGCTGATTGATGCATTATTATGTGTTTGAGATTTATTAGACATTGTATACTTGTGCTAGTTCAACATCAAGGTATTTTTTTAACTTTAAGACCATTTACTTACCTAGTTATTGTTTATTTTTTGCAAGTTTGATTGGCAGTTGAGGTTGAGTTTATACTATAATAACACGGACAATTTTTAGTGTGTCGTACATGGCGAAACAATGACAAGGGCACGACATGTCTGGTCTATACAAATAGTCAGCGGAACGTAGATGTACTTTCAAAGGAGTTTAGTGGCATTTTGTATTTTTGCAAAGGGGCTTAAAAATTAATTGAGTAATAGTGAATAGGTTAATAAATATTGTTGATGTAATTTTCGTAAGACTGAAGTTTGAATTGTTACTGTTTCTTTGCAGGACATTGTCGTCATGTGTCAAGCTATTGAGAAGCTGTTTGTCCAAAAATTGGCCGGCATGCCCGAAGAGGTAACGTATGCGTGCTAAAATTAATATTTTTTTGGAAACTGCACACTTTTGTGTTGCATTATAATTATGTCTCAGATATGTGGTGGATCCATCTTATTAAGATTAAACCTCTGTAATGGATTTTTGAGTGTGTGACATGGCTGTAGTTTACCACACTTTACCAGATTACAGGCTTTTGAGCTCTGAGCCACATAAAGTGGTCTTGAAGTCACTGTGGCCCAGACCAATGCAAAATGTTATCATTAATGATGAAAACATCGGACAATAGACACGTTTTGTGCATGTCATTTTGCTGAGCTCAGTGGTGTCGGGTGTGTTTACAAAATTCGAGGTATGCATTACTCAAAACAAGTCTGAAAAGGAATTAGGTAAGATTATGAATCAATAATTTGCAAGGCTTGTAATTTATTTATCTTTTTGTTGTTTTTTCTTGTATTGCATGTGCAGATAATGGCAGATAACGACTTGAAATGGGTCTAATGCGGCTTGAGATTGAGCGCCACTTGAATACGTGTAAAACACGCGTTATGTTTGCATTGTTAAAAAGTGGTGTTATAGCTCTTAATGGAAGCCCATTCCAGAGCTACGGAGCATCATCTACCATATGGGATCACACGGTGTTACTTGCCCCCCGACACAGGTGAAAAAGGTGATTAGCCTGTAAGCCCTGTATGTGTCGTTGGTTGCTAGGAGATGGAGCTTGCTCCACCACCGAAGAAGAGTAAGTCTGATCACTTAGTGAAGTCACTGATGACATCATCGCCGTCGTCGTCTACAGCGACAGAAGCTTCAATTGAGACATTGCAGACGCCATCGGCGTCGGCCCTGACACCGCCTGCGTCGTCATCATCTGCGTCATCACAGAGCCGTGTGACTAACAGCCAGTCATCACAGCAGCCTTCTACTTCTACTTCACCTGCTGCTAAAGTCTCTCCCATGATGAGCATATCACAGCCGACCAAAGTATGCCATTGTTAGCGTTGCGATTACCAGGCCCGTGGAGAGAGAGGGGTACAGGTACGGGGAGCAAGTTACCCCACACCGTGCGACTTTTGGGTGGCCCTGCTGTTGCTCTAAAAATATAAAGTACACCAGAATGCGCCATTTTAGTAAGAAAAATTTTTGAAATTTCTCCCCATAGGGGCTCCAAGAGAATGTTTTCCTCGGCCCCACTGTGGCTCTTGACAGGCTTGATGGTTACTAACGTTATTATTGTTTATGTTGTTGTTTGTTATCATTGCTGTTGTTGCCGTTACAATGTTGCCGCCATACTTGTGTTTCACTTTTTTGGGAAACTTCAGATTCGTATCTCTTTGTTGTATGGGTTTCTGTCCATTTGTTGTGCTTTCTAGCCTTAAGCCACACAATCTATTATTATTGTACTTATATCTGTTACTGGAGCACATCAGAGTGCCTTTTACAGGTTTGGACATTGACAGTAGTATGTTTCAGGGTAAAATGTTACATTTTTAATGTGTTTAGCCTGGCTTTTTCACTCTGTTGGCAGTATTAACTGTTTATACATTGTGTCTCAAAAAACATCCCTGACATTTTCGATTGTAAGGTCAAGAAAAATTATCAGATTTGAATAATTTCTGGTGTGAATATTTCTGACACAACTTGCTATCAAATGACCATTCATTTTCTTACTTCATCCAATATTTGCTTCTGCACTACCAAAGGAATGCAAACCAAGTGAAATATGTGTTGAAATACACAAAAATGTGGAAAAAACATCTCCAACATTATCAACCATAACTTGAAGAAACATAATCAGATTTTAATAATTTTTGGCCAAGATATTTCTGACACCGCTGGCTATTGAATGATTTTTTAAGTTCCCACCTCGCCCAACGTCTGCTTCTGCACTACCTGGGGAAAAAAGACCAAGCAAATCACATGTTGAAATGAATAAAAAAAACTTCAATCAATTTCATCTATCAAGATCTCTGGGCTCCAACAGCCAGTCAATTACAAGGTTTGATCGTCATAAAGCAGTGATGATGTTCAGGAATGTTTATGAATTCAGGAAGTGACTGGTGAAGTCTGGATTGGTCTGAAGCAAAACACTGATACTGCTGAAAATGAATGCGGAAAGCATCTGCATGCCTGTGCTAAATGTGCCCACAATTCAAGCAATTTTGCTGTAGGCAGTTGAAAACTAAACAGTTCGATGAAATGTCAACCAAAGTGTTGAAAAAGTTAGCAAAATATGTTTTTGTGCGTTATTTAGATTGAACAATAATACTGTATTGGGTAAAAAAAACAATATTTTGTTGGTTCTGTTTTCCTAGATAGTGCAGAAACAGACTTTGGGTGAGGTGGGAAATTGAACATTTATTTAATTGCAAGTTGTCTCAGGATTATTCCTACCAAAAATTATTAAAATCTGATAGTGTTGCTTCAAGTTACAATTGAAAATCGGGATTTTTTTGAGACAGTGTATTATTGCATTTTTTGATTTGGGGTTGTGATTTGTGCCATGTTCGCCAAATGATCTCAACTGACCAGAAGTAACTCGTTGCCATTTCTGTGCCACAGTTTCATTTTGTCGTTAATTAGCCTTTTTTGCTAAGATGGCTGTTAATGTGGTAATTGTTGTCTAGACAAAGAAAGGTGTGAAACGAAAGGCGGACACTACGACGCCCGTGATCAGAACATCTCCTTATGACACTCCATTCGATTCTTCGCCAACACCTACACCAACCGTCAGCAAACCATCGTCTTCAACACCAGCCGGCAAAGTCACGCACGAAGTCACCACCAAGCCAACGAAGAAGTCGCGGAAAGACTCAACAGATGGCGCCACGGAATCAAGAACACACACCCAGGTCGACACAGCTGCTGCTGCTGGAAATAAACTGTCTCCGGCTCTGGAGTTCTGTAAGGAGATCCTCAAAGAGCTGTTTGGCAAGAGACATGCGGTCAGTTGATTGTTGTTAGCTTTCTGTTAACCGTGAAGTAGCTCTGCTATTGAGGCAATTCTGATCGATTGATGAATTGTGTGTCAGTTCTGCTATTATTATTGCTGTTTATTTTATGGCATTCTGGATCTTTTCAATGCTTTAGATAGGTGTCTGTTCGGTGACCAGAAGGATATCTAATGTATGCTGCATTATTTTACAACAGTTTACTTTTACAGGCTTTTCCCACTGAAGTAACTCCATTATGGTGCTTGGTTGAAAAAAAATTATTCATAGCAGAGCTGCATAAAATAACCATTAATCATGCCATTTATTTTTGATTAAAGTTACATTGCTATAAAGTGACAGGCGTTTGATGAGTGATAATCACTTTTTCCAGAGAACGTATCGGATAAAATAAACACGAATGAATTTTTCTGTCTTAGTGCATATTTGACAACTGTTAACTACTAGGTTGATAAAAACATGCATTTTCTTTGCACAGTAACTACTGTTAGCTTTAATCGAAATTTGGTGATTTAGTAGGACTTAATTTTTGAGAAGTCAGCTATTGAATTTTTTTTTGATTGTTACCAGCTTTGATTTATAGTAGGTATTTGCTGGTGAGCAGTCTGCGTACTGGTGTTGATTGCAGGGTTACGCGTGGCCGTTCTACCAGCCAGTGGATGCTGACTTGCTTGGTCTGGAAGACTATCACGAAGTAGTGAAGAAGCCTATGGACCTAGGCACTGTCAAGGTATGACAGCATTTCTTGCAGTTTTCTGCACTGTTTTGCTGCGACGTTACATGTTATGTGACTAGAAGGCTGTGTTGGTACAGTGCATAGAGCTAACCCTAACCCTGACATACTTGTGGAGTTGAAAATTGGCAGTTATTGCTGCACTGTTTAGTCACTGCCCTTTTGAACGTTTACACCGACTTAGCTGTTCTGTTCTTTTTTCAAGCTAAGAGCATGTATAGGATGCACATGCTGAGAGACGGACAAGGCTTATAATGTGTCCTGTTAGGACTGCTGTGTAATAATGAAGCCAGTTGTTATTGTACAGGGTGGTCCAAAAAACGTGGCATTTTACTTTTGTCTATATATTTGCTAATTATTGATCGATTTTCAAAATTCTTTCACTGGCACACTCTGTTGACAATTTGCAATACCGGTAACGTGATTATTACACATCCCACCACACCTTAAATGCATCTCTACACTATCTTGTGAAATATCAATGAAATATGCATATATATAACGACAATAACAAACATTTTGGTAAAATTTTTAAAAAAGCACTTCAGGCTAACATTACAGTGAATGGTCTGTATGACACTATACTGTATGGGTCTAACACAGTTTAGTATCATACGGATCATTCATCACAATATTGGTTTGAAGTGTTTTTTCATTTACCTAAATTTTTGTTATTATCGTTAGTTTTTGCTTACATTTATATTTCACAATTTAGTGTAGAGATATGCATTTACTGTGTGGTGGAATATATAGCAGTTGCATTATTGCAAATAGTCTGCAGAGTGTGCCAGTCAAAGAATTTTGAAAATTGATCAATAATTGGCAAAGATACGGACAAGTGTAAAGTGCCACGTTTTTTGTGGCCCACGATATAGATAAATCAAGTACCAGTCTGCTTGGCTTGGGTTAAGGTGCGGCATGTTCGCCTGTGTTTGGTAGCATGTAGCACTGGGTGATCACATATAGCAGGTTATGCTGTAACTGATGCTTCATAACTGTGTTGGATGTTTGCACTCCCTTTAACCTCGTAATCCTTCCGTGTGTATGTGTGTGTGTGTGCTATAACAGAGGAAGATGGAGTCGGGCGAATACAGACTGGCAACAGAGTTTGCCGAGGATGTACGTCTTGTGTTCACTAACTGCTACCGATACAACCCGCCAGGCAGTGACGTCGTCGGCATGGCTAGGAAATTACAGGTATGATGTGCTCTAGTAACAGCGCATGATCTCAGGCTGAGGCGATTCTCTTAAATTCTCAGAGCAATACTATTTATTTGCGGATGATCTTTTTCGAAGAGAAAATGTAAGTGTAGTGGAATTTGACACAGTCAAGGAATGTGAGGAGAGAATCTTGCCAGAAAATATGCTGGTTAAGTGAAAGAAGAACGTGTGTATTTTGTACTGTGTACTAGCAGTGTTATGTGCATAATTCTGGCAAACTTCACTGCTGGATGGTGTATATAGGTTTCTTTTTTTTCAGTGCAGCCACATTAGATGTGAGTTATGGTTTCCGGCAGTATGTGAACACTGCTGAACATTTTTTATACTTAGTTCATTGACACATCTAGTTTAAGGTGTGTGCGTTAGTCAGCAAGTGCCTTCGTCACACCGTACCGTTGTACCTTACAGAGATGTGCATCTCGGTGTTAACAGTGTCTGGTCACTTGTGTTTATGCTCATGTTCACGCCATGACCTCAGAATCCCACGTTTGCGTCTCACATGATACGATCCACGCAGGTTGTCCGTGTCCGGTTTGGCAGCGTGGAACTCATTACCAACTTCTGTTTGTGATCTGTCAGCAGCATCTTCTTTCTGTCGCCAGCTGAAGACTAAACTGTTCTATAGAGCCTGGCATGAACCAGCACATTCGTGGTAGCTTTTTGCCATTAGAATTGGGTGTAGATAAACTATTGTACTGAACTAGTATGATTTGGCTGGGTTTGTATAACATTCGTAGGATGTGTTTGAGATGAAGTACGCCCACACTCCAATGGACTCACCCACGTCATCTCTGCCACCTCGCAGCGGCAATCCTGACCTCACAAAGACACCAGCATCAGCGGCATCGGCGTCCCAAGGTCGAAAAGATGTCTCGGGAGATGCGGGTGAGGAGAGTGAAGAGGAAAGGGAGAGACGACTGCATGAACTTCAGGAACAGGTTTGACCCTTCAGAGCAGTCTTAGAGAACACTTGTCCTGCAATTCTGTACATTACAGAGAATTTAGATAATTGCAGACAAGAAAGAGCTATGGCAAGAAGAAGTTTGGGATGACATTTTCAAACAGAAATTGGTTTCTGACATTTTTGAATTGGTTGTTCATGCACATATGTCGACTGTTATATTGTGAACAATGTCTTGACAAAACCGGTAAACCAGGAAACAGTGATATAGGCTTAGGTTTAGGAAATAAGATTAAGGATAGGGTTAGGGTTAAAGTTCACGATAGAGCTAGGGATTGGTATAGGGTTAGGAATTATGGATTAGTGATAGGATTAGGGTTAGGTTCGTGTAGTAGGGTAGTTTTGACATTCTCACTTTTGTCGGCCCTGGTTTTGACAGGGAACCATTTAGAACAATATTTTTAGTACGTACTTTGTGTTAATAAAATTTGAGCCGTGCTCAGCTTCATTTGTCAGAGATCCAGCAATCTCATAGTTGTTACAGCAGTTGATCCCGCTTAATCTGGGTTAAGTTGCAGAAATAGTAAATTGACAGTGCATTAGAAGATCGTTGCCATCATTGCCTGTGTTCTCTGATCTCACAAGCAATTCATTTCTTTGTTATACTCATTAGCTATTGATATAAATGTTCATTGCAGTTATTTATTAGTAAGTTGTTTTCATTTGTTATTCTATAATATTTATTTTTGTTTATTTGATGCTGAATAATAATGCAGGTGTCATCGTCAAAGTTTTTAAATCTATTCATGAAACCAATGTTGTATGAAGCTACAAATGATAAAATCGGCCAGTGCACTTGGTTTAATGATTTAACAGCAGCTCTTTGTTGACATGGTAGTGCTTGCAAAAACATTGTTTATGTGTTATATTCTCAGTTACATAAATGAGCATTTTTCCTATTAATTTTTAATCATGCAAGAAAAGCCCAGCTAATGCATAGGGGAAAGCAGTGCATGTTTAAAGATCCGGTGCAAACGAAGTCTAAGTTCATCGATCCTAGCAATTGACATTATCTATAGCGTTTCATTTACACTCGTCAGAAGGTGTGACTGGTCTTGCACAGCTGAAGACGTTGAATATTTATTTAATAAAAATTTTATTAATAGAACGTCTTGCGTGCAGCCGTATTAGCTAAGTATCTATATTGTTTTGTTTACGCTCGCCACGGCCATATTGGCTTAAAATTACAAATTTTTCCTTCTCCCCTGTCATTCAGCACCCTCGCTGGGGTGACCCTGTTCGAATTTATGGAAAAGCTTTATGTATCCAGAAACTAGTGTCTTCCAAGCAGCCGACGGTGAAGATTTGCTTGCGCTGTTTTTGGCTGATCCACCCGTGTGACAGACGGAATTGTGATGGCTAAGACGCGCTACAGCAGTATCTGCTGTCGTGCATAAAGATGCTGTTTTTTTAATACTACCGGCATGTCTGTGCAGTTGAAGCAGGTGCAGGAGCAGCTAGTCAAGTTGTCCCAGGAGCACGCCGCCAAAGCCAAGGAGAAGAAGGACAAGAAAAAGAAGAAGAAACACCACGAGAAGTCTTCGCCTGCTGATGGTGTTGTCCAGCCTCCGGTTCCTGCCAGCCAGCAGTCCACCTCATCGCTGTACAGTTCTACCAGCGTGGACACCCCTCCCCCGGCCAGACCCACTGGGCGGGTCGGGCGCCCACCCAAGTCAGCTGCCCAGCCACCCGTCGCCCACGACAATGTCACACCTCCCCCGGCGTCGACTGGAAAGAAAGGCAAGGCGGCGGCGGCTCCAGTGGCTAATGGAGGCAGTGGAGGGAAAGCCGGCAAGAAGGCTGCAGCGACTCCCGCGGCTACGGCCGAGCGCGTGTTTGCATTTGACAGCGAAGAGGAGGAGAGTGCAAAACCAATGACCTACGACGAGAAACGACAGCTTAGTCTCGACATTAATAAACTGCCAGGTACAGTGACCGACCTAGTGCGTCTTTGTTAATAGAAAGTCAGATCAGGTGATAATGTACTTCGATCTTGACAGATTTGATACTGTTGCTTGTATGACTTGTAATGGTCACAGCCACAGCAGTTCCCAGATTTCACTTTTCTAGCCTGAAATTTCTTAATGTTTAGTGAATGCTGGAAGAAAATGGGCACCACTAAACAAAAATTAAGTGATAGGTCAGATGGGGACGGTATTTGTATCTGTAGCATCAAAGCATCTGGGTAGGAAAAGTACACTCTCTACCATAGCATGACTTTTTTTCTGAGGTTGACATTGAAGGTAAACAGTGATTGGTAGTAATGATAGCATCATGCTTATCCAATTGTTTTAATGAATAACGAATCTGTATCAACATTGCACTTTTTTTCAGCAGTGATGTAAACGAGAACATATGTTACCAATATCAACGATTCCGGACCACAATAATGCTGTCATTAAAACGTCAATCGTTAGCTTTATTTATTGAGATGCTCGCTGCTCTTGAGTATGTTTACTGCCACACAATCCATATTTTTTCGTACTTTGCTAAACAGATTGATTGACTGAATGATTGATTGACTGGCGGATACACATAGGAGACAAGCTCGGTCGTGTGGTTCACATCATCCAGTCACGGGAGCCAGCACTCAAAGATTCAAACCCAGACGAGATTGAGATTGACTTTGAGACACTGAAGCCATCGACGCTACGTGAGCTCGAGGCGTATGTCATGTCTTGCCTCAAGAAGAAGCCCCGCAAACCACCCAGTATGTAATAACTGCTTTTAATGTCATTGCTTTAATTTTGTGTTCAGAGTTTTGTTGGCTTGCAATTGCTTGAATTTTTGTCAGTTTGTTGCATTTTTCCAGCACCAGCATTAACGCGAACGGACATTAGCTATCAATTTTACATAAATGCATTTTTGCAATAATGATTTGGTTTTCCATGCTGTCATCGATCAAGCTTTTCTGGTTGCTGCTGTTTGCGTCTGGAACAGTGCCTGAACACATCATTTTCACATCTTCTATGGCTGTTTTTCATTTTTGTCTCAAAACTTATCTGTTTGACATCTCATATCCCACCCCTTTTGCCCAGTGCCTGAGCAGTGACGCCAGTTGCTTTTGACACTATAATCATTACATCCTGTGTAAGAAAATTTAGACACACGGGTAGTTGTTAGTATCTATTTGTACATGCCCAAATGACCATCAAAACTGGTGTTGTTACGCCTTATTTTACTCTTTTTTGCAGAATTTCGGTGTTGATACTACTCCTTCAATGACTGCAGCATAGAAAGATTATAGACCTTACTTGTTGCCTCTCATAGTTGCTGGTGAAATTCGTTACAGTGCATCCCACTGAAAACCAAAATTATACTGGAAGCTGAAACTTAATTTTCCAAAAAGGAAATTCTGCTATTTTGAATATTGTATGCCTCTGTAGTCATTGCATAGTGTAGAAGTATCTGCATTGCTCTTTCCTGTTGCATTTTCATTGATTCTGTTCATGTGAAGATCTTTGCTAGTCATTGTTGGCATTAGTTTACAGATGGGTATCTATTGTGCTGAAAAGTGACGTTTTGTTGAGAGGTGATTTCTGTTGTTATTTTTTTGACATTGAAGCAGGTAAGAAGTCGTCATCCGGCGGAAAGCCACGTGATGAGTCTATGATTGACAAGAAACATGAGTTGGAGAAGCGACTTGAGAATGTGAAGGGAGCGCTCGGAGCACCTGCAAAGAAACCACCCAAGAAAGGTCTGAAGTTCACAGCTACCGCTGCCGTACAAGCAAGCTGTTGAAAATTTTTCTCAGAGAATTTGTCTATTGATTCATGGTCTTGCAGTGTAAGCTGGTGTTCGGTCGATGGCTAAGGAGATGGAGATTAGTGCTGCCCTGTCTGCCTTGCTTCTTGGGAAGGACTTAATTGGGCATAGGAAAGACATCCTAACTGTTGTCAATGACATTTCAAAAAAATTAAACAAAGACAATTTTTTATGCAATGCATTTTTTTCAGACTTTTTTCCAGTGTTTTCAATGTTCTTCTTGAGTTTGTTAATAAATGACACTTGGATTTATTTGTTATGTTTCACTGTGTAATAGCATAAATATTTCCGTAGCATTCTGAAGAAATTTGTCGTTTGTAGTTAGGCTGTTTTGTGAGGGGTGCCGCTCGTACAATTAACATTCTGCGAAACATGCAATAATAAAATGAAAGTGCGATAAAATCCAGAATCCATCGCATAGTCTGTGAAACGTGTATAACAGAAACTTAAAAACTTGTAATGTATTGTTAAAATGCTTATCATATGAGTAAGTTTTAAGATGCAGTAAAACATACTGTAGTTCTGGATGTGCCATTTCTGCCCTCGTTATGTTATTTGCGAGTGTTCGCGTTTGTGTGAATGCTGTTGATGTTTTTGGCGCAGAAGAGAAGGGTCACGGAGGTGGCGGCGGTGCTGAATCGGGTGGACATGGTAGTTCGAGTCATTCACGGCCGGGCCTCGCCAGCAGTTCATCACTGACTGAGTCCAGCTCAGACAGCTCCAGCAGCTCGTCCGACACGTCCGACTCCGAGTCCAACTAATGCACACTAGTTACCGCAACACGCAGGGGCTTCTATCCTTATACCTGCTGGGTGCAGCTTGCATCCAGTGAAAAATAGAGGGAGGGGGAATTTTGTTAAGCCTGTATGCAAAATTGCTATCACCAGAAGTGCTGTTTATAGCTCAAAATGCACCATAAATTCTTTGGCGGCCGGGCTCTGCCCGGACCCCCTTTGAGGAAGTTACAGTGCTCCCACAGACCCCCTACCTGGACCAAGGTCGTAAGGCCTGGGAAGAGATCAGACATTGAAGGGGAGGTGAAAAAGGTAGGTAGATGAAAGGAAAGATAGTGAAGAAAAGGGAGGGGACAAAGGATAGGGAAGGGGAGTGGGG
>Ga0209671_1006853_pt1 | contig 11756 bp, 5 predicted proteins | sample WorMetHERISLAND2_2_FD_187401 | JGI IMG/M metagenome (GOLD analysis project Ga0209671, IMG submission 187401) | Marine gutless worms symbiont microbial communities from Max Planck institute for Marine Microbiology, Germany - Olavius geniculatus... | ecosystem: Host-associated > Annelida >...
GGGGGGGTTCAAGATCATTCAAGGTCATCGATGTTGACATTCCTAAGAAGCTTGTCGCCAATGTGTGTTATGATAAGCAGCATGTTTGTGCCTATCTACAACAATTTTCACGCTAGACGAGCCAATAGCGGCAGAATAACGCTTTCAAGGGGGGTGCCCCTTTTTCTCCCCCTCGTTCGTGGGGACCCCCTTTACCTAGTGGCATGAAATTTTGTCACAAAATACTAGAGACTTTAAGCTCTAAAACCCGAAGTCTTTATCTCACGGTCACCTGCAGGGTCTCCAAAAGGTACCGGGTTGTAACAGACGGACAGACAGACAGAGAGAATTACCGTAGCTATTACGCGCAAATATCGCGCGTAAAAATCTGGCTGAGACTAGACAAAACATTCGTCACTGACGCGATGTTGAACTGCAGACGGCTTAGCACCAGACAGCTTAATTAGAAGTAGGCTAGGCTGAGACTGGCTCTAACGCTTCGCAAATCGCAATAATCTTGACTCCCTGTACACAGTCTAACAGATGATAAATAATGCCGTTCTGACTCATTGTGCAGAAAACTTTGACGATGATGATAATGTATTAGTGATTAGTTACGTAACAGTTGTATTGTGCTAATCGGTGGTAATTTATTCGCAAACATGCCTCATTTCAAGTTTATCAGCGGCCTACTTCCGAAAAGAGAGAAGTACGTAGCTTACTAAGTTACTACGTAGACTCTACGTTATGTTATACCTACTTACTGGACTAGTGGGCGTGGTGATTTTGGGCGTTGATTGTGTCAAAATTTATGTTATTAATTATAGTCGTTTCTATAAGTAAATGTTAATTTTGTATTAGGGTAGCTTACAATTGTGAGTATTTAAGAGTACAAATTAATCAAGAAACTGAGTCACTTTAGTGTTGTTTTAAGTTAACCGGTGTCTGTGCACTGATACATCTTCATGGTGGACGATGGTAAAAGGCGGTAACAGGAACTTTCGTTCCCACGTACTTTCGCTCGCGGGAACGATAGTTCCATACATGGAACTTTCGCTCCCTGGTACTTTCGTTTCCTGGAACTCTCGTTCCCAGGAACTTTTGTTCCCTGAGCGTTCTTCTAAGTAAAAATGAGGTGGAACTTTCGCTCCTCACTGAGGGTTAACATAGGCCTACACACTTAATAGAAGCAGATGAAATCAAAGGACGTCAGCATATGGTGTAAATGCTCAACGTCCAAAACAAGAAAGCCCAACTGTCGCTAGGGAACGTGCTACAGCTAGCTTATAATTCAAGGTTTTCCGAAAGATGGGTTTAAGGTTTAGGGCAGAAACTAGAATTTATGACGAATAATATAATTTAAGGAAGAATTTATAAACAAATATAATTTGAGAAAAAATTTGAAGAACTTAATAAATTTAAGATAAATTAATTAATTAAATAACTTGCTAGATTCTGCCATCTTTTGCTAAAATGAAGCTGTACAAAGATACGGACAAGCTATAATGCCTTAATACCAGTTTGACAATTAAATAATTATAATTTGTGTTGGGGAGCGAAACACGTTACGTTGATGTGGGAACGAGAGTTCCATGGAATGAAAGTACCTGGGAGTGAAAGTTCCACGTCAATTTCGCTTCCGGGAACGAAAGTTCCATCTATGCAACTTTCGTTCCTAGGAGCGAAAGTACGTAGGAATGAAAGTTCCATAATTCGTAAAAGGTGGATGTGCGGATCTGTGGATGTGGCAACGGGTAAAAGACGGATATTGATGCAGAGGACATCTGCCTTTTACCCATCCTACGCAGCCACGTCTCTGGACCAATAAGCGCTGTATTAATTTGGGCGCCGCCGTTTGGGCACCATGCTTTGTGACTGGCACGTTACTGAAATTACTTTTATCGTTTGAATTAAAATCGTAAGTTTGCAAAATAAGTAAGTTGTCAAATCTGGGTTTACAATAGTAACTTTCTACTGCACTTAATAGTCATCGTTGTCATCATCCGTTGTTGTTCGTCATCGTGTGATGTCACTGTACATTGTCGTCGTGCGTTGTCACGCGTCGTCGTAATATGTCGTCATGTGTCATCATCATCATAGTTACACTCTCCCTGCAAAGAGTTCGATATAGAACCCTTAAAGGTTCAATGCCTTGGTGTATATTTGGAACCTTTTTGGAGTTCTATATTGAACCTTTTAAAGCAGCCAATAATGGAACCTTTTGAAGATTCTTGCGTAATTAGTGTAGAAACAGTAAATGGGTTGCCGAAGGCCGATGCATTCCTTTAAAATTTACATATTGCAAACTCGGAGTATAATAACACTAAAACAATTAATCCCATATGATTAAAATACTATTTTAGCATTTTATTGAGTTTCTGCATTTAGCAAAAGGTTCCATATGGAACACTGGTCTAAGCCAGTTTCGCTGAAGAACCTTTTCCTGAATATGGAATGGGATTGAACTTTTGCATTTTACACAGAACCTTTGGGAACCTTATAAGAACTATTTGCCGTTAGAGTGTATGTCGTTGTCCTGCGTCTTCGTCGCAGGACGTCCTTGTATATCGTTTCTGCATGTTGTTGTCATGCGTTGTGTCGTCGTCTTTCATCGATGACATCACTTTGCTCCCCGTCGTCCATTCTTGCGCATCATCGTAATTTTATATTGTCGTTTTGCATTGTCGTAGTCAAGTGACAAAACAGACCATTGCTTTCTGAGTAGCCTAAATGCTTAGACGAATTTGCAACCAGGAATTCCAGGAATTAGGTTATTGACTGTCTAGGCCTATGGAGAGTGTGAACTGTGAAGAAATTCACAGCGGCAGACTGCAAACGACTGCCGCCTGTAAAGCGTCCACTGAGCAGTTAATTATGGAGCGAAACGTTACCTAATATAACTACTGGGAATGATTGAAAAACTCTTTTATGACTAGTGATGTACGTGACAACTGTTGTTCGCACATCCGTCTTTTACCCACACATCCTCACTTAGCATCCGCAGATTTTATCCGCCTTTTACCCATTGCCACATTCGCACATCCGCAGATCCACACATCTGCTTATTACCCATAGCCCTTCATGGTTGTATTCAACAACCATTTCTCTTGTGATCTTTGTAGTAAATCTAGATGTTTTTATGTGTGCAGACTGCAGAAGCATAGATTAGTTAACTTGCTTGCATTTATCGCTAAAGGGAGTGGGGGTCTTCATACATTTCACACTGGCTTTGCATCTGCAAGTTTGCTAAGCTATCTTACCATCGATGTGGTTATGGGTGATAATCCCTTTCTCCTTTTCCCTCCTTTCCCTTATTTCTTTTCCTTCCCTTTTCCCATCTTTTACCTTCAAATAGGAAATGGTGATATGAACCCCCACTCAGGGTCTGGGACAAAGCCGAAGCTGGCAAACGTTTCCCTAGACATTACGGGGGTTTACGTGGGCGCAGGTCACTAGATGCAGTAAAATCAGATGTACAGATTTAGTTTTTTTGCCATCTGTCTGTGAGTGTGTCATCTTTCATGACTAACCCATCCATGGGCTTTCAGGACCTATCTTTTCTTCCCAAGATGCATTTTCTCGGCTTCAGATGTAATTTTATTGTCAGCGGGTGATATAATTGGTATTCAGATGGTGGATGGCAGAGTGACGTGCACCCTGAATTCATAGTGCCATTTTTTAAAACAATTTTAGGCAGGTATTAGCACTTTATATAGTACGGTTGGCTACCTCTAGTGACAGCTAAGCTTCTTGTTTTAGCTATGATACAAGCTGTATCAGGCAGTTGTTATGACATTTTTATGACACTTGCGAGTATACAGAAGAATATTTTATCTATACTTAATTTGAAATACAGGTAAAGATATTTGCCTAGTGACTGCTTACTCTTGTTACTCAGTTTGCTCCTAGTGTGCAAGGTGTCCAAAAAACAGTGACACTCAATAATATCTGGTTATTGATTACAGCATTGCACAATCTCTTCATTGCTTTGTATTGAAGTACATCTGGCTATAAATGGTTGTGTAGAGTTTTTCACTGTGTTTTGTGTAATTGCAGCTTGGTGGCAGTTAACACAATGGCAAGCTTGTTTGATCAGTATGAACGCGCAGCAGCACGAGCTGTTGCAGCAGCTGCACCATCGTCTGCAGTCACTGAACCAATTGCACCGGGATTTGTTAATGCAAGACTCGATGACGACACACCGATATTCAACAAGCAGCGCATAAATTTTGATCCACCGGATCCAATTACACATATGTGCATTTGCAACAGCCATCTAGTGATGGGTATGAGCACTAACATTCTCCTGTGCATAGACCTCGATCACCCAGATAGTCCTAACGAAGTGGAGCTGATGAAGTCGATGGATGACGGCATTGGCAGCATGTTTTTGGATCCGTCTGGACGTCACTTAATTGTCAGCATGAGATCGGGAGAAAACTATTATCTGATGTATGGTGCCAAGAAGGCCAAGGTCCTTGGTAAGCTAAAGGGGCATAAAATCACATCCATTGGTTGGAATCAGCGCAGTGTGTCAGAGACGTCGACTGATGCGATCCTGCTCGGTACGTCCAAGGGTGTCATACTGGAGACGAAGCTCGTTACTGCAGAAGACACACATCTGTTTTCAACCAGCATAGAGCAGTATGTCAAACAGCTCTATAGCTTTGCTTCTGTCCCAGTGACCGGTATATCATTCGACACAATGCCATCGTCTGCTGGTCAGACAGATTACTTCATTCTGGTGACTGTGGGTAGTCGTCTTGTCCAGTTTATTGGAAACGTTCCGTCGTCGACTGATCCTCCCATTTTCCAGTCGGTTTTTGCCCGCTACAGTGACATGCCAGAGCATTTTATAGAGTTACCGGGCAAAACTGGCCACAGTCAATTGTGTGTATATTATCCAAGGTTTCAGTCATCACCACGTTCATTTGCCTGGATGACCGGTACCGGTATCTACTGTGGTCGCATTGATCTGTCGTGTTCTTCTGGGCCACATTCTGTCACTGCTGACACAAAGCTGATTCAATATCAGCGGGATGAAGGTGAGAAGCCGGACACTCCACTGTCCATTGTCCTCACCGAGTTCCACATCCTTGTGCTGTTTCCAGACCGCATGAAGGTGATTTGTCTGCTGAACGAGCAGCTTGTCCACAACGATCTGTTCACTGACCGCTTCGGTTCACTTCTGGGTCTTTGTCGTGATCCGATCAAGGAGACAGTCTGGGCATTCACTCCAAAGGCCGTCTTTAAGTATCGCATTATCAGAGAGTCAAGGAATGTGTGGCAGATATACCTCGACCAGAACCAGTTTGGTCTTGCCAAGCAGTATTGTCAAGATAACCGAGCTAACCTCGACAAGGTGCTCACAAAAGAGGCGGAGCATCTGTTTACGAGCAGAGAGTACTTGGACAGTGCAAAGATCTATGCTGAAACGCAGACATCGTTTGAAGAGGTTGCTCTGAAGTTCATTGCTCTTGAAGATAAAGATGCTCTAAAGCAATTCCTCATGCACAAGCTCAACACTCTCAAATCACCAGAAAAGATGCAGGTCACGATGATAGTGTCGTGGCTGACAGAGATCTGGTTGAATCAGCTAGGACAGCTCAAGGAGCGTGGCGAGGAAACCAGTCCACGCTACGAGAACCTTCAGGAGGAATTTCGCAAATTTCTCGCCATCTCACGCGTCAAGGACTGCATCTCAGAAAACCGCTCCACAATATATGATCTGATCGCCAGTCATGGCGATATCGAGGACATGATCTTCTTTGCAGTTCTCATACAGGACTTCGAGCGTGTGATTTCACATCATATCCAGCAGAACAACTATGTGAGTGCCCTTGAGCTCATGTCAAAGCAGATGAGCAAGGAACTTTTCTACAAATTTTCTCCCTTGTTGATGCAGCACGTTCCTCGTGAGACAGTGAATGCGTGGATTGCCAAGAAAGACCAGCTTGATCCTCGACTTCTGATACCGGCTCTGGTCCAGTATGATGACCAGAGATGTCGGGAGCAGGGCAATGAAGCGGTTCGCTATCTGGAGTTCTGTACCCAGAAGCTGCACATCAAGGACCAGGCTATTCACAACTATCTGCTGTCACTTTATGCCAAGTTGAAGTCTGACTCGCTGATGAAGTATCTGCACATGCAAGGACAGGTTGTCGCATTTGCATTTTCTTCACATTAACGTGTAATTATGTTCTACGTTGGATGTTGTTTTCCAGCTGTACGTAGAATTACTTTTCATCTTTAGTGATTTTAGAGATTTCTTTGAGCACACTGTTACATTGATATTACATACCTTACTGGATAGCATCGAGAAAGGCATTGGCTGCTGTGGTTTGCAGGAGAAAAACAGTCAGCTGTTTGTCATATTACTGTCATGTGTGACAATGAAACCCGTTCATATCAAGAGATTGATTTATTGTTTTGTACTGCATTTATTTCAATAGCTTAAAGGTCCATGGCCGTGGTTAAACTCACTTGTAAAATTTATGTAGACCTTAATTAGACATTTCACCTTGCCTATATGATACGATGATTTAAGCTTTATAAGTGTATGAAATTAATGTCTGAATACAACGAAAAATGTCGTTACGTCACATTACGTTATGCTGAAAAATCTGACCTTGTCAAATGGCCGGAAATGACGTCACCGCGTGTACCCAGTCATTGTTTACCAAATAATTTTAATATTTTTAATGGCAAAAAATACTGTGTCACATGACAACTGCAGCAGTACATAGGTAGACAACGTGATTTTATAATGCTTATGTTTCTGTGCGTATTTTACGTTGTCTACGGGTACATGCGGTGACGTCATCAGCCTGTCAACACGGCATCTCGTCTTCTGCGTCACTTTCATAGATCATTGATTTCAAATGTAAGTGTCTTTGTGTTGACAAAACGCTGGGTGCCGATATTACTGTCAAAATTCTCCGAAAATTGTGCTGTATTAGGAAAATGGTAAGTTAATTTTGGTGTTCATGGACCTTTGAAGTGTGCCTCGTGTATTTATTAAATTATTAAGAGTTTTTATTTCGTGACCTACTTAGTCCTTTCATCTCTTACCACAATGTCTGGAGTTATAACTGCCCATAATCTTACTCCAGTCAAGTGTGACGGTTGAAACGTGGCTTGGGTTTCTTTATAACACACAGGCAGAGGACTTTGACCACCCTTATGGTAGTTCTTGGCAGTCTTATCGTGTGTGCCTCTGATTTATTTGTTGCGTGCTATATAAATTTACTGACTTATCTACTTACTTACTTACACCTGTGCAACATGTTGCAGGATGCGGGCCAAGTGTGCTATGACTTGAAGTATGCCTTGCGGCTCTGCGCGGAACACGGTCTCCACAGAGCCTGTGTTCACATCTACACGACGATGGGTCTCTATGACGAAGCCGTTGACCTGGCTCTACAGTTTGACACCGAACTGGCAAAACAGAACGCTGATAAGCCGGAAGACAACGAGGAACTGAAGAAGAAGCTCTGGCTGAAGATAGCTCGACACGTCGTCGAGAAGGAGAAGGACATCGAGCATGCCATGGAGTTCCTGCAGGAATGTCCACTGCTCAAAATCGAGGACATCCTCCCGTTCTTTCCTGACTTCGTCACGATCGACAATTTCAAGGATGCAATCTGCACGTCACTGCAGGAGTACAATCGACACATCGAGGCCCTCAAGACCGAGATGGACGACGCGACGGCAAGCGCGCGTGAGATTCGCGCCGAGATCAATGGTTTTCGTAACCGGTACGCCGTCGTGCAGTCGCAGGACAAGTGCTCTGCGTGCGGGTACCCGCTGATGATGCGTGCTTTCTACCTGTTTCCGTGTGCTCACAAGTTCCATGCCGACTGCCTGGTGGCCGAAGTGCTACCACATCTGCCGGCAAGTGTCAGTACTCGTGCTTCGGAGCTACAGCGTCGGATAGCGGCCGCGGCACACAACGACCCTTCGCCGACCCATGCTTCACTAGCAGCGGCATCATCAGCGACGTCACCGGCTCAGCAGGAGCAGAGTTTGAAAGAGGAACTAGACAAACTGGTGGCGTCCGAATGTGTCTACTGTGGCGATGTCATGATACGCATGGTTGACAAGCCATTTGTTACTGATGAGGATTATGAATCAGTCATTCACAGTTGGCTTTAGATCTGCGTTGTCAGTGGTGTAGCCAGGGGGGCAGTACCGTATGTGACAACATACCCTTTCCCCCCACACTCTAGCTTCAGTTGTGAATGCGTGTTTGTGCAGTAAAACTGGAAAAATTAATAACGTGTATATGCAAATTGTGGCTTTTTTGCCCACTTGCTCTTTCACCCTTGGCTGAATTGCTCCTTGGATGATTCGCCCCCGGCTTGTTTGTCCCTATGCTTGGCTGATTCGTCCTATTAGCCTTTATTTACCTTAACATGTTTCAAGATTTTCAATAGCCACTTTTAACATATTAAGTTACATCTGTACGCAATGCTACATATTGTAAAGTTTTTCGCTCTAGTCAATATTGTGTTAATATAACGGGGGTAAATGATCCAACATGCATGGGCAAACAAGTCGGGTGGCGAACAAGCTATGGGGTGAATTAGCCAAACGTGGCGAACGCGACAGGGAGCGAATCGGCCAGCTGCCGTACATGCATTCTAAGGCTTATTGTAATGCCCACAAATGTGTTTGCGACTGGAACTCTCCACTCTGCTCTAAACCCTGTATTGGTAGCTCACTGTGCTTCCATGCCCTTGTAGCTTTTAGCCTCGATTTTCAGCCTTTTCGGCTTCAGCCATTCCTCACTGCGCAGTTTCTGACTACCGCCTATGGTCATTGCTTGTGTAGTGCAGTAGCTTGACATTTCTTACTGCATGCTTGATTAATTAATTTTCTTTGCATAACTGCTAATTTTGAGTACACTTTTCTGTAGGTATTAGCATTAGATAAGCTGCTGCTTATTCAGTCACAGATTTTATTAGCTCCTTTCCCGTCGGTTCGATAGGGTATCATATAGCACATTGAAGTTTTGCGTACCCTTTTGTTTCAGTATCTTCTAAAGTTAAGTCCAAGACTCGTTTCAGTAACTTTATGTATCCGTTGTCACTGTTGCAGAGTTACTGTTAAAACCTAATACAGGACACTAATTTAAGGTGCAAGGCAGAGGTGGGGGCATTAATCGAAATTTGCGTATGTGGAATTTGCATTTGGATCTACATAACGAGTACTTTTGTGTACACTGTGCAGTCTGTCATGACTGTAAAACTGGAGTTGTAGTCATTTAGAAAATATGATGTCATCATCAGAATTTATTTGATCTAATGCATTATAGTACAAGAACAGCTAGACTGCCAATTGCTGTTCTGTTTGCTTATTTATCATTTATCCATTCTTGTCGATTAAAGAACCAGTGAATGTGACACTTCCATAAATTTCATTGAACGAATGATAATGATATATGTTATGATCATTTATTTATCCCAAATTTTTTTAACCAACTGGCTTTTTCTTGGCTCCCTGTGTCGCTGCTGAAGTTTGTGACATGGTATAGGCTCTGGACCACACTAAGATTGTTACGTAGTTGTACACAAACTGTATTTTGTTTTTACAAGTTATATGTGGTTTTGATTTTTATTTTTTAATCTGACAAAAATGAAAGCATTGGTGACATGTCTAAGCATACACAGTAACTACAGAAAAGGTACTGACATTCTTTGGTGTAATTTTGACCATAGAGTCTGGAGGATTGATTTCCCAGCATTTTAACTAGTTAACACTGCAAAGTTACAGGGCCTAGATTCATTTGTGCCAGAGGTTTGATTGTAGGATATCATATTTGCATTCAAGCAGTAAGGTGATGCTTAAAAATGCCAAATTACTTGCAGCATTGCATTTGTTTGTACCTTACCAGGGAGCTTAAAAAACTTAAACCAAGGCTCAAGGCCCCACTCCACTCACCGCCTGTACTTTAATACCGTAAAACTGCTAATAGAAGCCCTCGGCTTCTATTAGAACATTTGACTTAGACCCCCGGGTTGTATTGGATACCCGGCTTCTATTAAAACATTGTCAACCTGCAGGGCATACCAGGGCAGTAAACTTTTTCTGTGGTCAGTATGCGCAGTACTGTTATTACAATACAATTTAGAGCGAGTGTATAAGACTACTGCACATACAACTAATCACTACCACTACTATAACTGCTAGTACACGTACAACAACGACGACTTGGATGTCCAGCTTATATTGGAGACCCGGCTTGTATTAGCAGTTTGACAGGTAGTTTAACACTCAATCTGCTAAATGGCGCCCAGAATCGGTGTAATCTGAAAGTGTTTTCATATTATTTATGTGTGCACGCTTGTGCTTAGTGATACAGGTAGTCAAACTTAGACCGTGAATAAAATAATATTTATTTCAACGCTGATTGAGCTAATTAATTGAGTAATGCTACTTTCAGTCATCATTACCATTTATTTATTCAACAAAAATAATGTTCTTAATAACTGAAGTATTTCAAAAAATTTACTGGAGAATTTTTTTAGCCAACCACAAGTAATGGTCGAGCTGTTGTCATGAGTTGTTTGTCCGTCTGTCTGTCACAAATGTACTGTGGCTAAACGGTGCAAGATAGGGCCTAAGTTGCTATTGATCACTAATAGGAAGTCGCATATTGGCTTTCACATTACTTGCAAATCATTGACCTCGAATGACCTTGAAGGTCAGTACTGCAACATGAACTAGGCTGTAGTGTGTCTTCCCAAGCAAGGCCTTATTTGCAAAACCTGTGTCTGATATTCTCCTTGTTCGTTTCTTTAGATATTTCTGGCAAAATGACCACGTGTGATATCTGTTATACTAGCGTTCAATTGTAGATTTCGAGACGGCGTTCCGTTAACATAGCGTGCATGGATCTGTGTCACTTCTGATTAGTGATTGCAATCTCGGGATTGAATTCTCAATCGGGGGAATTGAGAAATTTGTAATCCCGGGATCTCGTGATCCCGTTTCGGGATTAGGCTTACAAATACAAAATGGTTGCTGTTTTGGTATCCATAGTAGACTTATTCCATGCATGAGGATGTAGTAGGCCGACCTTACGGAAGTTGTACAGAGTGACTGTGACTGTAAAGCACAAATTACAGTGCACAGAAGGAGTAGCCAGAACTCTTAACACGCATCAATACTTTATTCATTAAAAGTCTAAAATTTTTATTTGTGTAACTTGACACTCAAAAAGTACATTTTTGACGAATTTTTGTAGTCCCGAAATACAGGGATTGGGACGCCGCCAATCCCGAAAACGGCCGTGATCCTGGGATCGCGGGATTCGGGATCCCGGTATTGCAAAATTTGCAAACACTACAAATTGCTTTCTCTCCGTAAATGGAAGTCAGATGCTTGGCTTCGAACGTAAGCGGTACGGTCTCTTTTTCCTAGCGATAGCTGGGCTTTTTGTTTTTATTAAACGAGTACTCGAATAATAAATTAGTTTAATAGCACATAGCACGTGGAGAGCAACCCGGGCCCTGCTGCCGCCTGTGTAACCGGTGCGCTGAATTGTCGTTCAGCCAATCATAAGATTCCCGTGATACATGACTTAATAACTGATCGCAATCTGGATGTACTGCTTCTGTCTGAAACTTGGTTCACTTCCGACACGCCGCGGTCTATTCTGCTGGACGTTGCTCCTGCTGGCTACGCGGCGCTTCATGTCGTTCGGCCGACAGGTCCTGGCAAGCCGAAGCGCGGCGGCGGACTCGCCGCTATGTTCCGCGAATCAGTTCCTGTTC
>Ga0209671_1006855_pt1 | contig 11755 bp, 9 predicted proteins | sample WorMetHERISLAND2_2_FD_187401 | JGI IMG/M metagenome (GOLD analysis project Ga0209671, IMG submission 187401) | Marine gutless worms symbiont microbial communities from Max Planck institute for Marine Microbiology, Germany - Olavius geniculatus... | ecosystem: Host-associated > Annelida >...
TTATAACTGTGTGTAAGGACGATGTGATGATATCAGTCCTCTAAAACAGCAAAAATCATTTGGGTAACCTTAGATGGGGCTGTGCATATGGCGCTTCTGTAGCTCCGCATATTGGCACTATATAAATATGATTAGTAGTAGTAGTAGTAGTAGTAGCGCTCCTTGATAGCGACCTGACCTACGACCTACGACCTCTTGGTTCATGTCCAACACCCTACCGTTTCACCAAGCCAACTGTAGTGCCAGTGTCTGTTGTTGACTGTGCTCAGTGGACCGGCTCAAGCACGCATTGACCCGATGGCGTTGGGTGAAGCCGACAGTGATGACGACGATGTTGACAAACGAGCGAGTTTTGAGGAGGATTCTTCAGATGAAGATCTTGACTCGGCAGTCACCATACGCCAGCAGGCGGGGCCACTGCCTACTGTCAGTCAACCGCAGGACCAGGTCGAAAACATGGACGTCTCATCCAGCGATGGTTAGTTTGTCATGTCATCATTGGCCTTTGTTCTCTTGAACGACAGTAAGCAAACGGTATCAGATTTGGAGGCAGCTTCTGTGGATTGAGAATGAATGCTTACTACAGAAAATGGTTTGGTGACAGTATACGCTGGCTAAAACAGTCAAACATTAACGAATTAATTTAGTTCTGAGTACCAGCTGTGAGTGTTATAATGATCATTTATAAACATTAAATACGGCGACATTGCCAGCTGAAATCGCACCTTAACGAACATTGCTGCCATTATTGTTTCTTTGTGTGAAAAAAGACTTAATTCAAATCAGATTCACTTTGAGATGCATCCAGTATATGGTGACAGGTGTTTTACGAAGTGAACAGTACACGTTTTGGTGTAAGAAAATGTTAGATGGTCAGAATTTTGCATCAGATACTGATATTTTTGTAGTAGGAACAAGCACAGTGGAAGAAATCTAAATGCTTGTTATTTTTATTTGTCACGGAAAGGTTTAGTGCAGTCTGAATAAGAAGCATTGTTTTTAAGACTGTGAGTCTAGTGTGAAGCAAGTCTAGCAAAAAGGTCTGGATATGAGTAATAAAACAGGAAAGTGTTGAGAAGCTGTCTGATGATCATTTTTTTTATTTAGCATCATCTACGGACTTTAGATTATATCATACAACATTCTCGGTTTTATCATGGAATTGTTATATTCTATAAATCTGGTGTTGTTAATTATTAAACACTAGGGCTGTACCGAATAACGGTGAATAGTAGATTTTACTATTCGGTTGAATTAAAATAATTTATAATAGTATTCGGCTGAATATGAATAGAATATGAATAGTTGATGCAAGCTCAAACACTGCATAATGCCCTGGTTTTATCGCGGTGTGGTGAAAAATTTTCAAATCAGACATTTGTAAATATTCCAAATTGGACATTTGACAGAAACAAAGATTACTGATACTAATGAAACATAACAGTGATTCACAGCAGATTTTTGACAGTAAGCAACTTAAGTGTTAACGAAACGCCATAAAGCATCACGTGGGCTGAGACAGCAGCTGTCTAAGGCTAAATCAGGAACAACCAGCAGTGACAGCATGGTGCTTATTATTCGTATTCGGCCTGTTTTCTGCATTACTATTCGGCCGAGTACGAATACACTATTCAGCCTACTATTCGCACCGAATAGAATACAAATAGAATATTCGGTACAGCCTATTAAACACCGCCATTCAGGACTGGTTGGTTTGATTTATTGATTTCTCGATACAGCTGCCTTTAGCGGCTCAGCCAAGTGCCTCAGATTCAGCCACTGGATGACATTGTGCACTTTAATGTCCGGTTTTTCCATCGCCAATCAAATCAAATTTGATCTCCGATTTACTGATCTCTGGTCAACTTGATGTTCAGAATTGATCGTCGATCAACTGTGTTTCGTTTTTCCATGGATTTTCGATCTCCAATTACGTGATCGGCGATTAGCTGATCCGCCGTCAACTGAGCCTACTTTTTGCCAATCTGATTGGCTGACAGCTTACCTCAATTTGCGGTGTTGTGCTAAATTACCTAGCATGCGCTGCGAGTGGACGCCGTAGCCAGTAAACGTCGTCATAGCAACGATATCAACGATATTGTAGCCTACGTATCGTCTGCTGTCAAAAATACGTTCTATCGCAAATCAATACAGGAGCGTCTATCCATTTTATTTCTTCACAAAACACCATACACAGTATAAATTGATCAGTAGTGACTGATCGCCATGCCTGGAACTTCATTTTAATGCGTGAATTGCCGTTCTGACCAGCGACGTGAAGCGATGTTTCTGGTGCGAATAAGCAACGAACTGCAGATCGCCATGTTTAATTGTCAATTATCTGACTTGATCCGCCAATATTCGGCCATCAACTTGATGGGAGATTTGATGGACGATTAGTCGCTAATTGGCGATGGAAAAACGATCATTGAGATGATCTCTGGTCAAGTCCCAAAGTTGATCAGAGATCAATTTGATTGGCCATCAAATGTGCATGGAGAAACGGGACCTAAGCATTTTACTTGCAGGGTGACTCCCAACAGCGAATACAGGGAAATGTCAGGGAAAAAATCTTCTCAGGGAAAATTGCCCCAAAACTTTCCTAACAGTTGCATTAACAGGCTTTTTTGTATCACTTATATTAACTCTTTGTTAATGATTTTACACCATTTATTGCTGAATGTTGCTTACTTATGTTTTACTTGCTAATATTTATATCTATGTTACATGTATATTTTAATTTATGGCACTTGTTTATTCCCTTACAAAATTGTCAGCAGTGCCATGAATTGTCGGAAATTCACAGTGTCTGGAGAGTGGTCACTCTGTATTTACTTACTTACTTACATAATGATTGTGTTCAATGTGCATCATAGACTGGGCCAAGTTTGACGAGGTGCAGATGGACGTGGCGCCGATTGCGGCCGAACCCATTCCGTGGCAATCTGTCAGCGCATCTGCCGACACCGTGGGCGACATGTTTGCTGTCGGCGTGTCGTCGACGACTGCGATGCTGGCAGGAACCGATGAGTCTGAGAGTTGGGCGGACTTTGGCGGTGGAGTCACAAGTAGTGCCAGCGCCACTGCTGTTCAGTCGTCGGTCGACAGCGAGTCCGACTGGGCGGACTTTGCCAGTTTTGATACGGCGCTGCAATCTCAGTCTTGTTCCACCAGGTAGCACCAGATTTCCTTTCTCGATATTCCTTGTGTGGAGGAGGGTGACCACACGGCTGAAAAACCTGGAAATGTAAGGGAATTTTACAGATGTCAGGAAAATGTGAGGGCTTAAATTGCTGTGGCTTGCTAGTGTAATGGTAGTATGTTGGAATGAGGATCTTGAGGTTGCTGGTTCAATTCTCGCTTGCTGCATTACCAGGTAAAAACGTAGGGCAAGCTATTCACAAGCACGTGCCTCTGTTCACCAACCAGCATAATTTGGTATCAGCCAAAGGGCAGAGGCACTCTGCAGCTGGAAAAGTAACCATAGGTCTGCCATCGCATTGGCATTGCACAGACTCAGTGGTCTATCCACCTGCAGTCTCAATGTCCATGGAAAAGGAAGATGAGCACTTTGCCAAAGCCCCTTGTGGAGTACGGTGCCTTCACCTCAGTGTGGCCTATACTACATGGACTGGACTAGAGTTAAAGTTGTTTTGTTTGCAACATGTGGCGCGATAGTGATGAGGCAGGTATATCAATTGGTACGCTATTCCGACAGTTGCTATTCTGACAGCCGCCATGTCCGTAGCTTCGTGGATCGTCAGTCGACCAACTAGCTCTTCAGGCCTACCAAGTAGACCGTCACTGGTAGACAGTTGGCAAGTTTTGTAGTTACGTCCACCACTGTCGAACTTATTACCTATATTGTACACTAACTTGTGGTGTACTTTATTGTCACATAGGCTAAATGTTTGAGAAACGTTAACCCTAACCCTAATCTTAAACCCTAACCCTAACCTTAACCCTAATCGTAACTGTAAGTGAAAACCGTAATTTTAATATTAAGTGCAAAATCGTACTTCATTACACATGTAATTGTCGCCCCCTGGTGAATGTGGATGTAAAGTGTAATGACGTGCCTGTCGACGTGCATTTCAGCCGAAATAGCATTTGTCGGAATAGAGTCTGACGGAACAGAGTCTGTAGGAATAGCGACTGTCAAAATAGCGTCTGTCGGAATAGAATCTGCCTCCCTATTTTTTGCGTGTTTATCATTAAGTTCAACACTTGAATAATACAATTTTTCTAAGCTGTTGTTTGATCGTAACATATGCCCAAAGAAAGGTTGATTTTTAATTTTTTTAGCATCTTGTAACAAGTTCTTGCAACCCATCCCCACTTTCTTTTTGATCTATTTATTATTTTTTTGCAGCACAGTGCTGTATTAGGTGGCAAAAGTTCAACAATTTCAGCTATTGCAGTGTCGGTCGCTCACATTTGTGCATTCTGCTAAAGCGGCTGATTGGAATAAGATGCAGTGGCACCACGCAGCCCCCAAGTGAGTGTATTAGCAATTACGGCTGCAGTGTCAATGTCAGCATTTAATTTATATGGCACGATATCACGAAGCATTTTTACTGCTCTGAGTACACTAGTATCTTGTGATAAGTACAGTTTTTAAACGATGCCTAAAGCTACTGATGCAGAGCAGTGGATCACAGAGAGGAGTTTCCGGTAATGAATTCCAAGCCATTGGACACCCAACAGCAAAAAAATGATGGCCGAATATTCTTTATCAAAACTGTGAAACAGTAAGGAAGTGTTGACAGTGTTGTGAATTTTTCGTATATTGTTGCAGTGATCGTTAGCTTACCGAAGGATATTGTTGACTTTGCTGAAAAGGGATAATCTGGTTGGCTTTATAGAGCTGAAGCACTGAAGCAGTGGTCAAAATATGTACTCAGCATGTTTTCAAAATTAGTTCTTAGTCACTGCATTTTGTTCTGTGTGTAGTGCTGACGGTGCCAGCACGTCTGAAATGGTGCAAGACAGAACGTCGTCCTATGGTATGTTGAGCCTGAGCTGTTTCTGTACTTTATCAATTGCTGCTCAGCCAAGACTTTTATGGTCTTTGTCGAAACTGTGGATTGTGTATTCAGCTTTTTCTATGGCATTCCAAACTTGGTTGTCTTCTACGAGGCATCATATCTTTTTGGTGTTCTCATTGACACAATCTCATCAAATCGCCTTAGATGACCTTCCTGTTTAGTTTATCGACCCAACCTCTATTCATGTACAGCTTTGTCAGCTTGGTCTTTGTTTGTGGATTTTATTAAGATTTTTGATTCAGTGTGATGGTTACGTGCTGTCAGGTTCGTAGTGGTTGATTTTGCATATTAGCTTATTTGACATTATTTTGGGTCATCAAGTTAACACTGTGCAGGGTAACCCAGTTAGTACCTGAATGGGTGACTGACTGTTTTTGGAGACCCCTGTCCTCGAATAGACAGCATTATCACGTTGATGACTGTCTGGAGGATAACAGGGAAGATTATTAGAACTACCAGTATTCTTCATTACATATGCACGCATATAATGGAGTTCTTACAATTTTAAGTTTTAGTTTTAGCTCACTTTTTTTGTGTATTGTGTTTCTGTAAAGGTTAAACTTACTGTTCCGTTATTATGTTTTTGTGTGCATTCTGCCTGGAAAGGTCATCCCCGAAATGACCTATACTGTGTCGGGCGGGACATTAAATCCTACTCACTCACTCACCATCTTTGGCAACGTAAACCATCTTGGTAACTATCTACTCTTGCCATGCCACCAACCAAAGTTAAATCAACGAAGTTACTCTATGATGGGCCCGGTTAGTGCTTGAATGGGTGAGTGTCCACGGGGCAGCTAAACCATCTTGGTGCGAAGCCTTCCAGCTAGGTTGACTCAGTCTTCTGCCCTCCGTGGGATGGTAAAATGAGTATCAGCTGTCTAGCTGAGTAATAATAAATGGCGACGGTGAATTTAGATACTGCAGCTGCCTATTGGCGTATCTATTGGCTCAAGCTGATCGGCTTGGTCTAAAGGTCGGCAGCCACCTGGCGCTCGTGCTACATTCGGTCAAATGAACCGGGTGAACTATCGTAATGGCTGCACCATGATGACAGGCCCGTAAACATTGGCATTAGCATTAGTATTATTATTATTATAGTTAACCTATTCAACTCAGTCTTCCATCCCATGATAGGAAAGCTGAGTATCGGTGTGCATGGTTTGCTTCAAAGGAAGGGTACGTTTATCTGTGTTGGGTTGGGATACTGATCCCACATGGCAGTTGATGCTCCATAGCTCTAAGATGGGTTTCCGTGAAGAGCTATATGTTACCTTTTAATCTTTTGTAACTTTTTTTACTGTGTGTGTGTGCTCGTGGTCTGCTGTTGAGTATCTGTTGTGTTTTTGAATAGACTCATAGATTGAAATGGTAACTTATTAAGTTATACACATAAAGAGAAAGCAACAGGATGGACCGGCGGATCAGGGAAGCAATACACATCAAAAAAGAACAAGACAGGTCGATGAACGGAGATGAGGGATTCTACCAACTTCCACATGTATATGATTGCTTACTGTCTGCCGCAGCGACGCCTGGCGGACATTCATTCCAACAAAGGCAGCAGCGGTTGCTGAAACATCAGCAATTTGTATCAAAATAAAGGTTGCGTGACATATGTTGAAGAATTTGTATAACTTATAATGTCTGTTGTGTTGTGTGCAGTTGTGTCAAGTTCAACGGATGCTGATGTTCCTGCATGCAATGCTTCTACCAGTCTCGCTGACTTTGTAGATTCTGTGTCTAGGTCATTCATTTTGTCTGTCATATTCCAAGCTAAATTCCAGAACTTTTTAGGAAGATCTTTGGAAGACTTCTTTTCCTAAGAAAGAATGCAGATTTTCTAAGCTTTTTTGGACAATGTTGTTGGAGCTTGGAAGAATTTAGGAAAATATGTGGGAAAGCTTTAACCTTGTCTTACAGAAGAAAGCTGTGTATTAAAATGACATTTTTACAAAAGTACGCATTCTTCAGACGTCATATGTGATGTCATTGTTATTTGCATGGCATTGCTGTTAAATCAGCAATGAGTAAGTAAGTTAAGCAAATTGGCATTTGGTTCACTTAAATGACGAAGTTTTCCAAACAACTTTTCCAAAGGACTTTTGAAATTGGGATGATTGCATCATGTGGTCTGTATAAGTGCATCTGATTGGTTGGACTAGTTTACAAAGGTAAGAAAAGAAGTTCTTTGCAAATTCAAAGAATGCCATCATAAATTCAGAAAGTTTTGAAAATGTGGCCCCCAGCTTCATATTTATTAATTTGTGCAGTATGTTTGTTGCACATCTGTAGTCAATAGTCATATAGTTCTGTATGTTCATTATTGCTTATTATTAGTATTCCACATTATTTGTATGTGCTACCTTTTGGCATTTTAAATGATTGAATGGTTGATTGAGGCTAATACGTATTGCATTATTCAGGGTGAGCTAAAAAAACGTGGCACTTTACTTTTGTCCATATCGTCGCTAGTTGTTGACCGATTTTCAAAACTTTTCACTGGCACACTGCGGACAATTTGCAATAACGTGTTTATTACATCCCACCACACCGTAAATGTGTCTCTGCACTACCTTGTGAAATATCAACGAAATATGCATTGATAACGATAATAACAAACAAATATTTTGGTATAATTTTTTAAAAACACTTCAGACCGACACTGCAGTGAATGGTCTGTATGACACTAAACTGTGTTGGTCTAACACAGTCTAGTGTCATACGGATTATTCATCACAATGTTGGTCTAAAGTGTTTTTTTTGTTTACCTAAATTTTTGTTATTTTCGGTAGTTTTTGCTTACATTTATATTTCACAAGGTAGTTTAGAGATGCATTAACCATGTGGTCCGAAATAAAATAATCACATTATTGCAAATTGTCTGCAGAGTGTTCCAGTTCAAGAATTTTGAAAATTGGTCAATAATTGGCGAAGATGTGGACAAAAGTAAAGTGCCACGTTTTTGCATTAACCTATGGTGTAGATTGATCCATCAATGTTTTGATGTTGTTCAGGCAACAAAATGCATTTGTGGGACTCAGCATAAACTGGACTAACTTTGGTTAAACAAAAATTAATAGCACATCATGAGTCACAAAAAGTGTACTGCTGATCTGTTGTCGTAACTTTGCCAAATTCTTTTACTGGAACACCCTCGGCAAAAATTTTGAATCAGGGTGTTGGACTTATGATCGAAAGCTCCTGGGTTTCAATTCCGGTCAGGTCACTAACTAGTGGTTATTACTTGGATGGGTGACTGTCTGCGGACAGGTAAACCGTCAAACAGGTAAACTATCCAGGTATATAATCAACACCAAAGTGAACTCAGCCTTCCATCCCTCTGGGGTAGGTAAATCGAGTACCAGCCTGTCTGGTTGTGGTTAAGGTTGGCCACTTTCACCGGTGTTGGGTGGCAGGTAACACGGTGTGATCTCATATGGCAGGTGATGCTCCATAGCTCTGAGAGGGGTTTCCTATAAAGAACTATATATACACCACATTTAACCTTTTTTTGTTAGCGTGGCTGATTGAAGGGTGAGAGTGAATTTTGTGGGTTGTCTGCATTCTTTAGGGTCGGTTCCAGTTCAGTGCCAGATGAGCTTCCCCCATCCAGTGATCGTGCAATCTCCGTCAGTGGCATTTCCGACAGCAGTCATCAAACGTAATGTCTGCACTAGACAGATTATATGTTTACTCCGTACGTACGCGATAGATGATGGATCACTTGCAACAAAGTTAGTGTGATTGCTGCAAATGGCTGGCTGATGGCGACTTTGCGACAATATTTGTCTCCGTTTGTCGTCTTACTCAGTACATCATGCAAGTTTGAATCGACTCGTCGTAGGATCGTGCGTAAGTGTTAGCAAGGCGTCGTAGCGTCGCATGCTCATATCTTGTGTAGTTCGTGTTAACGAACGCCGCGCAGCAACTTTTTTGCCTGCTGTAGATAGCTGTATATCTAGTTTTGTTCTTCACACACAAATTTTGCTGATCTTCGTTACCGGCCATTATTTAAATACCATGTTGTAATTATGTTCATTTTTGTTGAAGTTACGAATACTATTAATAACCGTGAATGTAGTAGGGAGCATGTTTTTGCTTTACTGTTTCTAGAAGTCGAGTTCTGTGCATTGTAGTCGTACACCAATTGTGCTATAGTGCAACTAGTAGACATGTGCACGAGCTTGAATCATACAGTCCATCTCATCGTGGCCCGTCACTTATTCACCTGTTTATGGAACTTTATTTCTACGCACAGCCAGTTTCACAGACTTAGCAACGGCTTGATTTCCAGTAGTACTGTATTTTTTGAAGTCCAGAATTTCACTCCCACCTGCCGATCAATGGAAGCTGGCTATCAAGCGTGATCACGGTGGAAGAGCGATGCTACGGTCACTTGACTACGTGGCTACCTGACCTGACCTGAGAATTTCACTCCTGGCGATTTACTTATGAAACGAAAGTTCTGGCTGTGCGTCACAGACTCAATGGTCTATCCACCTACAGGCTCAATGGCCAATGTTGGGAGATGAGCACCCAGCCTATGCTCCTGATGGGGCACGGCCTGGTTCGCCTCATGTGACCAGTGACTGACAACAAATGGGCAACTAATATTGTGCATAGTTGGTCAGAAGGCCTTTTGGGTGAACCTGGATGTTTGGAAATTTTTAATTCTGAATGAAGCATTGGAGCAATATTCTGCCCTGCAATGCTTGTTGTATTTCTGACCTGGGTCGTTTGACTTGTTCGATCTGGCTCATGCGCTTGTCTGTTTGACTGTCTTGTGAATTCTAATTCATTAGCGTTACAGAATCAGATATGTGAACCACATAATATAATCAGCTTAATCCGGCATAGATTTATAGTAGAAGTACGCATAGCTTGAGGACCACAGTAAGAATTTTGGTGGCATTAAATCGTTTTTTAATAATTTTTTTGTCTGACCTGTGGTCACCGACCACGGTATTTGAAGTTAGTGCTTGTTGGTAGTTAGCATGTACTGTTTCGGAATTAAACTAGATGGTAACTGTGAAAGTATTTTTTTCTGAATTTTTGCCTTTCATCTCCTGCTGTTGCTATGTGAACAAGCCAGTATAATGATAATCAGCACAAAACATGTTCAGTAATTTTGCATTTAACTCTGTCAATACCATGCATGCATACATTTGTTATCTGTGGCATAGTTTTTATTGTATGACTGGGTAGACTATGTGGTGATTTATGTTGTATTACACATTGCAACATTCAGAATCCAGTGGCAGTTTTAGACCAAGGCTGGGGGCATAGGCCCCTGTTTTTGCTCCAGGCCCTCTCCGCCCAGTTTCGTGGCCACCCATGATTTTTTGCAAAGATAACACAAATATCTAATTTATTTGCGTTTCCAAATTTTAGAAAGATGGCCAAATTTGCAGCTTCCATTGAACATCCAAAAAAGCCAAAATTGCTTCAGCTTCAGGAGGGCTTCGCCCCCATCCCCTGACCAGGGGCTCTACCCCTGGGTCCCACTGGGCGCTCTGCCCCCAGACCCCCATTATAGGCTCGTGCTACCACACTTGCCATGGGACCATGCCCCCCAGACATTGTGAGCTAGAACTGCCACTGTCAGTATCCCAGTTTAAAACTACAGGGTGTTCCAGAAAAAAATGGCACAAAGTTTATGGCACTATAATTTTGCAACTGTACATCACCGAGTCGTGTACTTTTCAGCAAAATGTTCAGGAAGAATGCGGTTACATGAAAAATACCAGTGTCTGTATACTGCAATTGAATGTTCTTTGTTTTGCTGCTGGCAAGTGAATTCTTCGAAAACAGTATTGACTGCTACATCTGGAATACCCTATAGAAAGGCTAGGAAAGCGCAAACCACTGTAGAGATGTCTTATTTGATTTTACAGTGTTATACTGTGCTACAGTACATTACTTCCATTGACTCAATAGTGGTAAAGTATTGCTATCCCACTGAAAATGTATTATGGGTACGTGTATGTATAGTTGGGGCAAATAGAGGAATTTGATATTTGCTGAGCTCATTCTTACTTTTCAGGCCCCAATAGATTGCAAAGTGTCATCAAACTGTGTTCCCAAGTTTATAATGACCTGGTGGACCTTGCCTGCAGTAAAAGCAAATGAACAACCATATTATTAGAAGTATCTGCAGCCAGGGCCATATTTAAGGGGGAGGGGGATTGGTGAGTTCAACCCCCTCCCCCCCCAAAAAATGTTGTGAATTTTTAAAGTTAATGTGACATTTCTGCGTACAAAAATTAAAAAATTTCTGCTCGCTTCACTCGCAGATAATTTGTACCTCCAATTTTAAATTTGTTCCACCATCCTTGTTTGCCGTTATTCTTTAGACTGCATGCACTAAATTTGGTCATTTGATTCTGAGGAAAATAATTAAAATTGTTGCCACCAGGTGCCATATTTTAAGGCTAAAATGCACCAAATTCAATTTTGGCTGGGGCTCCACCCCAGACTCCACTGGGGGAGCTCACAGCGCTCCCTAGACCCTCTAGCTGGATTTGAGGGGTCCTACTTCTAAGGGAAGGGGGAAGGTCAAACCGTTTCCCCCTTTCCCCTCCCTTCCCCGAACAAAACTTCTGGCTATGGCCTTGTCTGCAGCATTGTGAACTGAACCAAAAGGTCCACTGCCATTGTCACGTATCGTACGTAATTTAAAATGTTTCACATTTCATTCATATACC
>Ga0209671_1006857_pt1 | contig 11754 bp, 4 predicted proteins | sample WorMetHERISLAND2_2_FD_187401 | JGI IMG/M metagenome (GOLD analysis project Ga0209671, IMG submission 187401) | Marine gutless worms symbiont microbial communities from Max Planck institute for Marine Microbiology, Germany - Olavius geniculatus... | ecosystem: Host-associated > Annelida >...
CCGGGCGACGTCCGAGCCGGCATTTTCTTTCATTCGGTTGTATTGGCATCAGATTTCATTCGTGTTGTTACTTTATGGTCAGCGCATCGACACTCATCTGACCTTAAATTTATTATTAAATTATTTATTATATTATTTATTATTAAATTCCCTACAAAACGTATATTTCTGATTTTTAATATTTGAAATACTAATAAAATGATGCTGTTTTGTAACTTATTTATCGAACGATCCTGATGTTAAACGGTCGTGCCTGGAAGGCAATAACTAACTAGCAATGTTCCAATTTTCATCTGCTGAGTCAACAAAATATTAGCACAAATTATATTTTGGTTTAGACGTATTATTCACAATTTCAAAGATATCATAAGACATCACCTGAAGTACAAAAACCTTTGTATTATGTAATGATGACATGATTACGTATGCTGATAATCAATGATGATATATAGTGGGGGTTAGGCTTAGCTGGTAATATCATTGGTTGCATCAGTGAAGTTAATCAGTGCTGGGCTCACTTAGTAGTTGGATAGCTGACCAGTGACCATCAATCTGCAGATGGCTAAACCATCTCGGTATGTAACCAGTCACCTAGGCAAACTCACGAACTAGGCACAATTGAGTACTAGCGAATGCTGGGGTGTACCAACGTAAACAGGCACACTGCACGATGCACTAGCCGCACATTTGTGGTCTGGCAGTGCAAACTGGACAGAGGCCTAACGAAACGAAAATCAGTGCCGCCATATAAGCCTTATAGCTTGGAAAGAACATTACATTTGTTTATATGCCAAATACAATGCAATGGCATTTCAAACCTGGGAGATGTAAGCAAACAGAACAGTGACTGGGCCGAATGTAAGCATGATTGCTATGTCCCCCAGAGCAATGTACTTCAATCCAAGACCTCCTGTGTACAGAAAACTAGCAGACAGCCCTCCAAAATAGACGAGAGCCAAGTGTTCCAGTGGAGCAGTAGATAAAGCAGACAATAACAGAAAGCCAGCACAACCGACGCAGTACGACACCGCTCCCATTGTCACAACATCAGACGGCGACAGAAGGCGGTCGACGAGAGTCCTATCATCACTCTTCTTACTGTCAACTCCCTGCATATCAACACATTTTAACCATGCATCACCTGCAAAACTTTTAATACATCGAAATTCTATTAAAAGTGATGATTCTGGATATGTCAATTCAAATTTTACTATGTAGTCTTGTATCGCATACAATACAAATGGAAACTGGCGATAGTAAGCAAAGCACACACATGACACGAGTCACACATTATTACTACAGAGTGGGCAAAAAATTGGATCTGTTTGAGCGTTGATAACTTTGCAATGGTTACTGGTAAAAAGGCACATTATATCTCAAAAGTTTCAGAATGTTATAGAAAAAAAGGCCAAACTTGCATAGCAGAGCATTTAAATATTCTTTGCCTAATTTGCCTAAATCTTTATTAGCCTACTCATGAAACTAGGCATTTGCCTGTGCTCATATGTGCCCAATTTCATGAAACTTAAAAACTTGCTGCTAAAGAGTCTGGATTTTAATTCTGTGAATTATTCGGTGTGGAGGCATTGCAACAGATGGCACGGCCACAAAAGTTCAAAAACTGACCAGCTAAAACGTGTGCTAATCAAATGCTGGGCTCAGTTGATTCTGGACACATTGACTCCAGCCATCAATCAGCTGCCAGAAAGACTGATGATGGTTATAAATGCAAAAGATGCCTAACTGTCCTTGTAGAATTTCATCTAAACTAAATGCACGTGTTAATGATTGTTGTTATTTAACTGTATACTAAATGAAAATCAACTTAAATCCATGCATTACTCTCAACAATATACATCGTGTCTCAATAAAAAACGTGCCACTTTTATTGTTTGAATAACTCCGTGAAACATTGGCCGATTTTGGCACAGAACATCACGAAGAAAACGGGAAAAATTTTTAGAACTGCCATTTTCGATGCATATGCACAAATATAATCAGCAGTTCTTACAATTTTAGGTTTCTGTCATTTTTTGCGTTTGCGTTTCATAAAAATTAAACTTTCTGTAAAAGTTAAACTTTTCGTTCTGTTATTATGTGTATGTGCAATTTTGCCTGCAAAGGTCATCCCTGAAATGGTGTACAACATGATTTTAAGGATGATGCTGATTTGAGTAAATCAAACAAAGAATATCAACACTCAAACAGGTCCGTTTTTTGGCCCACCCTGTAGAATAGTAAAAGTTACACAACTGATTAAACTAAAATTGCCACACAATCAGATGAATACAACAGAATCATGCATATATGCAGACATATGAACAAAAACTATCAATTTTTAACTAAATATATGTACAAACTTTTACATTCATAAACTACAATATTCTAGTTAAATTATGCAATTAGAAATGTCTACAAAAAAATAACATTTTTAGATAAAAACTGCACAAACAAAAATAAGACCAGATGCACACACACTGCAAATAGTTTTAAATGCATGCTAAACTAATAGTCTCTTGCCATCTAAATAAACATAACAATGTTCTCCTATGCAAATGACCTAAGTAATTCACTAATAAACAAGACGGTGCGGCCGTTGAGGGGCCGCCCGCTATGGGGCCATCCTTGCAGATGAATAGGTGCATGCTGTTTTGGGGCTTTCTAGGTCTGTTTTGGTCTTCTTAGGCTATTCCGTTTTTGCTCTAAGTGGAGCACTGTGAGGGACAGACGAACGAACAGACGGAGGGAACGGCCGTTGCCATGGTAACGAGGTCACCCGGGGCAAGGCGGCGAGGGGTCCTTATGACATCTGCCAAATATGAAGTTGATTGGTCAACCAGTGGCGAAGTTATGGGGATTTTTTGCAAACTGCGCAATTAGCCGCCGTGACCTTGACCTTTGACCCTTTGACTTTGAAACTGGTCCACGGGGTGCTCGTGTCCCAGGGACCCTTCCTACCAAGTTCAATCTTCCTAGGCCATTTTGTTTTCGCTCTAGGTGAAGGCACAGGATGGACAAACGGACGGAACGGCCGTTGCCATGGCAACGAGGTCACCCGGTGCAAGGCGGCAAGGGATCCTTACGCCACCTGCCAAATATCAAGTTGATCGGACAACAGGCGGTGAAGTTATGGGGATTTTTCGCCAACAACGCAATTAGCCACCGTGACCTTGACCTCTGACCCCTTGACCTTGAAATTGGTCCACGGGGTGCTGGTGTCCTAGGGACCCTTCCTACCAAGTTGGTATTCGTAGGCCTTTTCGTTTTCCCTCTAGGTGGAGGCACGGGACAGACAGACGAACAAACAGACAGACAACAACAACGCAATTAGCTGCCGTGACCTTGACCTCTGACCCCTTGACCTTGAAATTGGTCCATGGGGTGCTGGTGTCCCAGGAACCCTTCCTACCAAGTTTGGTATTCGTAAGCCTTTTTGTTTTCCCTCTAGGTGGAGGCACGGGACAGAAAGACGGACAGACAGACAGACGGACAGGATCAACACATGATGGGGCCTCCTTCTAGGAAGGACGGCCCCATAAAAATTCATTAGAGCTAGAAACTCTTACAAAGGAAAAGCTCACAAACAGTCATGGTCTTACTTTACTTTGTAAGTATTAAAAAACAACGAAGAAAACTGACCCTTGTGAAATCAATGTATGTGTTGACGAGGTTTCCGGCAGCATGGACAGAAAGTGCACATATGTTTGTGGCAATATAAATCCAAAAGTTGAACACACTGAGTGACTTGAAAGCCAGACACGTGCCAAGTGCCACCGGACCAAGTGAGACTGTGAATGACCATGGTCTCAGAGCTATAAGATATGGTGACAGTTTTGACACAACAGAACTGCTGCCTGGGAGTACTGTGACAATACGCTTAGCAACAGATGTAGCATGGTCAGCCTCAGAGCTCTGTAAGTTTGACACTGATCCCTCAGGAATTGTCAAAGGTGTATCAAAATCAGTCATTGTTCCCACGCTAGTCTTGTGAGTAAAAGTTGACTTTACTTCACCGTTTGCCTTCATTGTACCTACTACAGCAAAGACTGCACACAACAAATTTTTTCATCATCATCAACATCATCATCACCATCATCATCATCATCAAATATTTCTCATAACACAGCACACAAAAAGTACTAAACAGTGTTCCAACGAACAGATAGGCCAATAGCACTCAAACAGCATTCATTATACGAACCGATGTTTTTTCAAACCTTATATCCAAGATACAAACACAGAGAGACTAATCAAATAAGCACTCTTGTAAATACCTGCTATGAAAATTGAAATAGTCAAATATGTATCAATGAAACTTCATTTCTCTATAACTATCAACATCAGTATTCAATTTCTTATTTCACCAATTGACAACAAACAGCCTATCATCCAGCTGTGTGCAATTATGCTACAAATTCTGGCAAGATTTAACGATGATTTTTAATGGCTCAAACATTTTAGACATGGTTAAATCATAAATGTAAAATAAAACACTAAAATGTATGTAAGATAGTTAAACAACAGCTTTGTATCAGATGTAAACCATGCCATAACATTGCACTGAACTGTGTCATGCTAACTGCTCACGTAAGGATTTAATTGCATGTCATTAAATTATGGTAAACTTCAACAAATTTTACTATATACATTATAACACACTGATGTATTTTGGCACATTTTATTCTGTTATACCTAAATGCAAAAAAACCTGCACATGACTGGTCCAAATCATGTCACATTACATTGACAAATACACAATGTTATCGATCAACAGTTCACACACAACAGTGAAATAAACTGTTGACCAGTCGCGAGGGTAACAGTGAAGTGGTCAAAAGCTTTTTGTTCAAATGTTTTGTTTTTGAGGTATAACAAAACGATAATTATAGATTCAGATTGGCGATCTGAACCTATCAATTTTTACACACCCTTTCAGATCGTTGATCTGAAGGTATCAATTATTGTCCAAGATTGTCAGATCGCCAATCTGAATGTGTCACTGTGTATGTGCAAACAGATTTGTGAGGGGTCACTAGTGCCATACGTAATGCAGTAGGATTAATTATTATTATTTTATTAGGGTTAGAACTATAGTTAGTGTTAGGGTTTGTAAGGATTGGATGGTATGGTTAGGATTGGGCTTAGGTTTAGGGTTATGGTTAGTGTATTTAATAGAGTTACGTAGACGCCCATATTAAAGGTGTAACATTAGTTATGTGTTGGAGTCAACTCATCGGCGATCTGAACGTATCACCGTGCATAACAAAACAAATACTGACTGGCTCACTGGCATCGCCGATCATCACAATTCATCATTAAAAATTTTTTACCTTCGTCCTCAAGAAAACATTTTACAAACCTCTGGCCAGAAAATTTTCATCAATGATAACCCCGACGCTAATCACTATTTGTAATTTTGCACTTCTAAAATAACATATTGTCATAGAAGCCAAACAAATTCAGTTACGCCATCTTATGAAGCTCTTTCATCAGCTACCAGATAAGTAATTATACATGTTCAAACATACTACCTTAATCTATATCATGACCTACTACCAGACACTATACAAAAATACACTTACAGTAACAAGTGCTAGAAAATAAGGAATAAATTAAACGACCTCGAAGCCTCACGTACAACAACCTAAAGCAATAACCATTTCCGTTTGCATTTGGCATAAAATTACATTGCTAATTCGAAACTGACATATTAGAGATGCGCGTATGATGTGAATTATCCGCTTATCCGATAATGACCGATATGCAAGACATGAAAACAGCATAACAAAAATAAACAAAAATGTAGAGTCTGTAAAAGGGTACAACAAAGCAAAAAATCGTATTTTGCTTAAAATTAAAAATTCGTTTATATGAAGACAATAGCATTCCGCTCAGAAGCGAACGACATGAACAATGTTTTCTCGAAGCATCTCTTCAAAGATTATAGAGCTTTGCTCGCTCTATAATCTTTGATCTCTTGGTGGGGATTATTTTTTCTGTTCTTATGTGTCCAGCTGAAAGTTTTGTCCGCCAAAGAACACCGAAGAAATTTTTTTGTGATGCAAAATCAGCCATATGTACCGTTGTCCGTTAGGTTACTAGGCCATTATGACTCCAGTGCTAAAAATAGGCTCAGTGGCGATTAAGTTATCGGAAATCTTTTCCGATCTTCACTAGAAAAAAATACGGCGCCCTTGGCTAAAACCCCTAGCTGCAGGTAAAAATAAAAAGGGGCGACACGCAGGGCTTGAAGTGTAAAAAATAAATGCCGTTATGGTAACTTTGTCTTCTTTTTTTCCTCCCATCAAGTTAGCGCTATATTTTGGCCACTGATCGATACAAACATCAACGACCAGTTGCCTAAATGTCAGAAAACGGCCTACAAAGCATACCGGTCTTTACTCAGAAAAGAAATGCCGCTATGCCATACCAATCCATACCGTCCCACACGTAGGCCTATATGTTTCCACCTACATTTCCAACAGTTTTGTCATCAATTTTTAGCCGACAGTAGGCCTACTTATGTAGGCCTAACGGTCGATCTTATAGTACGATTGTCGTCTGTCGTCGTCGTCAGTCGTCATCTGTCTGTAACGGATGTATTGTGGCTAAACGGTAAGTCGTATAGGGTCAGCGACGGTACCGTCGGATAGAGCGTTGGCGACTTTCTATATGCTAGCTGTCATTCAATAGTAACCATTCTATCTGAGCGGTTTTACCGCAATTTTCAATGAAAAGTTTTAAGCTATAAGTGGTCGTATCTCGGAAACAGTGCAAAATAGGGCCTAGCTAGGTTGCTATTGATCACTAATAGAAAATCGCATACGCCCCTTCAAATGAGATGAAAATAATCGACCTTGTATGACCTTGAAGGTCACTGACAACCAGTACGGTCGGCTATCCTAGCGACAGCTGGACTATAGCCTACTTGTCAAGTTTCAAGCTGCGGCCCATCATCTTCACATAATCTTCATTCCCGGATCCAATGCTTTGGGACTGAATCAAACACTGATGATAAAAATACCTAGACAAATCTTTCCTTTCGGTTATTATGCTGACATATCGTATATAGGGTACTGCTGAAGCTGATTGGCGTAGTTTGCGCAAAGCACGTGCTTATTCTGCTTCATCAGCCTTGCCTACAAACCACGTGATGCTGTGCGTGTCATCTCTGGCATTTCCATCCATAGCCGAGCAATACATGGTATAGCTGCCGGAGCTCGCTAACGAATTGCCACCCGCCGCGATACACACCGAGAGAAGACTGCACAATGTGCAGGGATGAACCTAGATAGAGCGAAATGACTTGGCATCTAGGATGAAGTCAGAATCAGGATCAGGATAATTAGTCGGCAGCTAGGCTTCATACTGGGGCATCGACGTTCAGCATGACATACTAATATTTTAAACAGTTTATTCGACAACGACTGCAACTTAATGCAAAAAAACACAGAAAGTATGATTGAAAGAGAGAAAAAATCAACGTAGGGCCTATTCATTCGACTATGTCTAAACCACAGTGCATGCGCATTCGTTATAAAACAATTAAATGTTTTTTCAAACATTGTGCGTTATGTAAAACGCTTTACTTCCATCCTTACTTCGTGATCGAGACTCCTGAAAATAGGAGTCTCACGAAGTAAGAACGTAAGGCTTCGTCGAAAGAAGGAAGTAAGGAAGTAAGGTTTCGTCGTAGCTTTGTCACATAATATATAGCGATATTAAGCCATTTCACCATTTGTCGGTGACAAACATAACCTAATGACAGTAAATTTGCAATAAAGTAATATTTAAATATCCGGCCACATTTTAAACCCACCAATAGCCTCGCCTAATAGGCCTATATGCCCTTATACGAAAGCCAGTGCTGCCTCTGTAGTGCAATCATTGTACGAGGTTCTTGAGTCCAGACAGTGATATGGGCAGGGCTTGCAATTTGAAAAAAGAGAGACGATTGAATAATCGATCCCGCCGCACAGGGTAGGCGATCGATTATAAAGTGGGCATATAGTATCAATGTAGATTGCAGACACTAAGATAAGAGGTTTCTCGACTCTTGTTTCATCTCAGCGCCAGGAGGTAACCTTTTCGAAGTGGCACAAACCCCTTGCCTTTTTCATTTTTTTTCTTTTTTTATCTTTCCACTTCTTTTCTTCTCAACCTTCTCAAAAAGATTTAGCTATAGGGGTCTACAAAGTCCGGAACAGAGCCCGGCTGCAAATGCATTTTTATGAGTTTTGGCTCTCAAAACGCATCTCGTGTCAACATATTAAGTCGTTTGAGTGCAATGCAAACATTTTTTCAGTTTAATCCTCAACTTGCTTTCACCTGTCAATGAAGTGGCCGGACGCCGCATGGCTAAGACTCACCAACGTCACTATTTTTGGCTCAATAAGCGTTTACACATATCCACGAGCGAAAAAAAACAGACAAAGACATAACAAAGCAACAATGTTACAAATAAAATTTTTGAACTTGACGACGAAAAAACGGTAGAAAACGAGTATCTTTTTGAAAAGGTTTAGTAACGTCCATGCCCGCTGAAGTTTGATTCTCAGTTACCAAACGACGGCAAAATAAAAACCGACCGATCTTAATTTGTGTCAGCGGTGACTAAAAATCACCGAGTGTGGCCAGAAAGTAGGCGATCGAAAAATCGATTGCCTGGCGGGCGTTTAGGCGATCGATTTAGGCGATCGACCGATCGATCGCTTCAAACGGCAATCCTTGAATATAAACCTATACGTGTATAAAACAAGACCAGGATCAAGACCAAGGCTTTTTGTCCGCGAGATCATGTCGAAACTTGAAACTTGTGGAACTCTGATAGGGGCTACATCCCAAAATCCGGATGATATTGGCGTATCGCCCAACACTAATCCTCGGCACCGTGACTTGCATCAAGCTGTCAACTTTCCCCACCAATAGGCCTACCAAATCATCCAAGCACAGAGACCATGCCCGGGTACCAAAACTTCCCGCTATCCATGCATATTCCTGGACAGCAGGAACGTGGATTTATCAGACGACGTTCGGCAGGGGGCAATCTTCATATCTATAGGTCAGACCGCGCTAACGCCGTCTCGACACAGTTGCTTAGTGTTTACTTCTGGAAAGAAACGCAGCCTATAGGCCTACTTTGCTTTGCTCAACTTTCACACCAGTTCATTGGTAAATGGTCCCCGCTCATTTACGGTACAGTCATGATCGTGAGCGACTACGTTTCGTACGACTCGACTGTATGCCTTCGGCGACCGAGATTTTTCCAGTCGCTGCTGCATGCTCATGTTTGGAACAGTCTGGCTTAATAAGTCACCTCCGCATCATCCGTGCTTCGCTTTCGGTTTTATATAGGCTAAAGACCCATCTTTTCTCCATCTGTTATTCAAGTATGTAGCAAAACTGTAGACTACAGCGCCTGCGCTCGTCGATTCGGGCGTTCTAATCTTTCATTGCTTAATATTACAATATTTACTTACATACATCATGTTTGCCCTCAAACTGACACAAACCAACCTGACCCGTGGATGAACCCGTCTGCAGTGTGGAAGTTGCCAGAGGCAATGAGTGAGATTGATGTCTTTTACCTTTTATGGGTGAACTTTTGCCCAGCATTGTCGCTTTTAAAACATCTTCTGTGTACATGGATTTACCAATTTAAATAATTCAACATCAGACCCCTATATTTTTTTAGGCTAATTAGTAATTACGACATAGCCTGTCTGTATGGAGTATAAACCTAGCCTACGCATTGATCACCGCATGCCATCACGAAATCAGCAGCAGCAGCAGCATCAGTTTCTTACGTCGTCACCCTGCAAGTCTGTCGATGTTTTCGCGGCGGATAGCAGTGTGGGAAAGTAAAGGCGACCTCCACGCTCGCCGCTCGCACATGTAGGCCTAATCTCGAGCAGAGGTGTAGTCTTATAGAGAAGTGGCTACGTCTATAGAACTCAGTGGCAGCATCTTGCTTGAACTTTTGCATCTTTTGCACTTTCTTTTAAACTGCAAACCGGCACAAGAATACAACAAAAATAAAAAATATCATTGAAATGTTTCGTAGCTCTACTCATTTTTTCAGCTACAGAAATTATCGTAAAATGAAATTACAAACAATATACTTATAGTCGAAAACGAAAAACAACTAACAGACCTATGCTAACTTTGCTAAGTAGGTTCAAACACAGCTGGCAGTATACCGTCAGCCTGGTAAATAACGTGAAGGACGCGTCTATGTAGTATGTACTCCGTGCAAAAATGGGAGTCGACGTTCCCCCGCGTGTTCGCCCCCCCCCCTCCCTGATCACTAAACGTGTATCCATGCACTGATTGCAGATGTTCAATATGTGCGCGAACCTTGACGTCTGTGGGCGTGACTGCGGTGCCTGCAGTGCTGATCTTACTCATTTCCGCTCTCCTACTCAATTCCCGCGCTCCCAATCACGATAAAAAACATCTTGACTGCTTGTCAGTCATCACCGCTGGACTACACGCAATGCATGCATGTGATGGATGCTGTGTTTGTGCCGTCATGAAGCCCATGCTATCAATAGATGTATAGAATACAATAAATCCCAACAGACGAGCTACAGCCTATACAGTTTTGTTGCAGTACAGTACTGACCTTCAAGATGATTCAAGGTCGATGATTTTTATCTCATCTGAAAGGGCGTATGCCTTTTCTTATTAGTGATGAATAATAACCTTGGCTGTATCTTTCACTGTTTCCGAGATATGACCAGTTTTCCGTTAAAAACGCACATTTTCCAAACCTCTCTATTCAACCCCAAATTTGAAAATGTTGCTCTTGCACTGCCCTGAAACAGAGCTAATTATTCGTGTAAAAAGTTTTCCCCTGCGGCCTACCCGTTAGCCAGAGTACAAACGGACAGACAGACGGACGAACAGACGACAGACGACAACCGTCCCATAGACGCGCTATACAGCATAACTGTAGCGCGTCAAAAATCCTTGTTTGAAAATAAGTATCCGTTTTTAGTTCTTTTTAATTTAAACATCAGATTTTGTTGATAAAATTATAATACAATACAATACGATAGGCTATTTTCTAGAGTTGATTGTATTTGGTAGTCTTTTATTATTTCACTATATAGGCCTAACTATAGCTTTGTATAAAAGGACGAAACGCAAAAACGATAAAAAAAATTTTAAGGCTTTAGTTTTTAAGCACAGGTTTTTATGTGTAACAAGAAAAAACAAAATGTTTTTTTTTATTCTGCCAAATTTGCAATAAGTTTATGTCTGCCGAAATGGGCAAAAGTACCAAATTCGACAGGCATGTTTTAATTACGGCAGCTGATTATCATGTTTTATTTGTGAAGACTAAACGTGGATTACTGAGTGGATGGATTGAATATGGCTACTCGCAATAAGAATGCGTCCATTTCCCCACACAACTTCAAAGCTTGTCGATTTTAACCCTCACTGGGTCGGTTGAAAGTTACAACTGCCGAGCAGTTAGTGTGACCGACCCGTGACACATTTCAGTCGCCTTTACGAGCCCCCGGCCTGTCTTTTTTCACTCTGGCGAAACGTTTCAATTGTCTTAGAAATCGCCAGCGGAACCGCATGCAGGGCGTGTCATTGTGGGATGTCGCGACATAAAATCCAATTTCAGTTCATTGCGACAGTGTAGGTCAATTATTATTGTGGGAGAGATGGACTCGTGCGGACTGGCACAGACAAAGCACCCTCCGCCCCCAACAACAAAATTTTTATACGACACCCCATGAC
>Ga0209671_1006858_pt1 | contig 11754 bp, 10 predicted proteins | sample WorMetHERISLAND2_2_FD_187401 | JGI IMG/M metagenome (GOLD analysis project Ga0209671, IMG submission 187401) | Marine gutless worms symbiont microbial communities from Max Planck institute for Marine Microbiology, Germany - Olavius geniculatus... | ecosystem: Host-associated > Annelida >...
CTTTTTTGCCACGGACACGCCGGGCGCCAAAGTAGGATTCATCCACCTCAACCTCACCCGATAAGGGCGAGGAGGCGTCACGAATTCGAGCGATTCGGGTCCGTAGTTCGAACAACAACTGATTGATTGTCGGGCGGCTGACATCACTCAGCTCGGCGATTTTCGAGGCCGGTAAATCGAGCGCAAAAGAGCGGATAATCACGCTGAATTTCGCTTCCGAAAGGTGTGAACGCCTGAAATACCTATTTTTCCCTTGCATAACATAACCTTAGCATGCTCTCGCAGTGGCTAAAGTTATCTAGACCCATAGGTATTTTCACCAATTAAGAGACCCTAAGCCATTGATTGTTGAGAGGTGCTGTAGACGAAAACCGTATTTTTCAAAGTGCCCTATACTTGATCCGACTCGGGGCACCCATCCGCGGTATTTCCGGCCCGGGATCGGAACCTATTGATGCGGCGGATCGTCCGGCGAGATATGGCACCCAGGTTGAGCCCCATACATCAGGTCCTCTGAAACCATGACTACCGACCTTACCACCGAGATCCTGAAGCAAATCCGGGACGGCATCAAAGAGTTGCGGGAGGACTTCAAGCAACGGCTGGACCAGACCAATGCGCGGCTGGATCAGACCAATTCGCGCCTCGGACGGGTAGAACAGGGTCTTAATGACCTCGGCAAATTCATGCGTCAGATTGCCCTCGACCAGGCTAGACACGAGCGCTTCCATGCCCACCATGTGGAACGCCTGGAAGAAGACGTAACGGATCTGAAAGCACGCGTTCAACGGCTTGAACACAGAACCGCCAACTAAGCGCGATATACCCCCTACTGTCAAGGACTCGCCAGGTCGTATTGACATTCACAACCGAATCCGAATCCGCACCATGAGCCAGCTCCATACCCCACAAGCATCGTTCCACGACCCTGCCCTGGTCGCGGCCCGCACCGACCTGCTCCGCGTGCTGCGCACCTTCTTGCCCGCTGACGCCATATTGGCGCAGGAGGAAGAGGTCCGTCCCTACGAATGCGATGCCCTCTCTGCCTATCGACAGCTCCCCTTGCTGGTGGTATTGCCGCGCACCGTCGAAGAGGTCCGGCGCATCATGCGCCTGTGTCATGAGCGCGACATCCCGGTCGTCGCCAGAGGCGCGGGGACCGGGGTCTCCGGCGGCGCCCTGCCCCATGCCGAGGGCGTCCTGCTCAGCCTGGCGCGCTTTGATCGCATCCTGGACATCGACCGGATCGGCCGCACCGCGCGCGTCCAGCCCGGCGTGCGTAACCTGGCTATCTCCGAGGCCGCGGCCCCCTATGGCCTCTACTATGCCCCGGACCCGTCCTCACAGATCGCCTGCACCATCGGCGGCAATGTCGCGGAGAACTCCGGCGGCGTACACTGTTTAAAATACGGGCTGACGGTGCACAACATACTGGCGATCAAGCTGGTGACGGTGGACGGCGAGCTGATCGAGATCGGCGGCCAGGCCCCGGACACCCCAGGTTACGACCTGTTGGCCCTGCTCATCGGGTCCGAGGGGATGCTCGGTGTCGTGGTCGAGGTGACCATCCGCCTCCTGCCGGCCCCCGAGCAGGCGCGGGTGGTATTGGCGGCCTACGACGACGTGGAGAAGGCCGGGCAGGCCGTGGGCGACATCATCGCCGCGGGCATTATCCCGGCGGGCCTGGAGATGATGGACGGTCCCGCCATCGAGGCCATCGAGGCCTTCGTCCACGCCGGCTACCCGACCGATGCGGCCGCTATCCTGCTGTGCGAGGTAGACGGCAGCGAGCAGGAGGTTGCCGAGCATATCGCCCAGGTCCGGGAGCTGCTGCTCGCCGGCGGTGCCACCGAGGTACGGACCGCCCGCGACGATCAGGAGAGGATGCGCTTTTGGCAGGGCCGTAAGGCCGCATTCCCCGCCACGGGTCGCCTCTCCCCCGACTACTACTGCATGGACGGCACCATCCCCCGCCGCCGACTGCCCGAGGTCCTGCGCCGCACCGCGGAGCTCTCGGAAGAGTACGGCCTGCCGGTGGTCAATGTCTTCCATGCCGGCGACGGCAACCTGCATCCCTTGATTCTCTACGATGCCAACCAGCCCGGAGAGCTGGAGCGCACCGAGGAGCTCGGCGGCAAGATCCTGGAGCTGTGCGTTGAGGTCGGCGGCACCATCACCGGCGAGCACGGCGTAGGCATCGAGAAGATCCGCCAGATGTGCTTTCAGTTCTCCAAGCAAGAGCTCGAGCAATTCATGGCGGTCAAGCGGGTCTTCGACCCGAAGGAGCTGTTAAATCCCGGCAAAGGCGTGCCGACGCCGCGCCGGTGCTCGGAGTACCGGGAGCTTCCTTCACGGACGCCGGAGCAGGTACACACCCACGATCACGACCATTAAGCAGCAAGATTGCGCATGAAAATATCCATTTTTCTAAGAGGCTGTCTAAAAATAAACCCATTGATTTGTCAAGGAGAGTTGTAAGACCCCTCGCTGCGCTTCGGGGTGACACAACTCGTATCTTTGTCATTTCGAGCGTAGCGAGAAATCTTTTCGGAACCGGTTTCTGATCTGATTTCAATGAAATTCAATAGGTTAGCAGGTATTCAAGTTTTTAGACAGCCTCTAAGCTACCCTAACCCTCATCTGAGAAGACAACAAAAATTCGTCGATCGGCTGGAAGGGTACCTTCGAATGCGCGGGTTGGAGCCAAGGACGCTTGGTGTTACCGACTATGATATGGATGCCCCCTTAAAAGCGATACGGAGACTCATGCTCGAATCAAATGGACTGATAACCATCGCCTTCAAGCGTGCTTTGATTACCGAATTCTACTTTGTCACATTTTTAGCTATCAATTGACTTCACTGGATTTCATTATTTTCACAGATTCCTATAGACTCAGTGGATTACCATGTAATGTGACAAAGTAGAACTAAACTCTATGGATAAAAGGTATAAGATGATCGATCTTCGATACTCTCTCGTGATAGAAGCAACGGAGGAGCCGGATTTCTTCGGCTTCTTTTCTCCCGATTTGGAGGGTTTCACCGGCATCGGCCACTCAATTGTATCCACAGAGCCAAGTGGGGATGCGTGAGCATAACCAACTTAATGAAGGAACGCGAACTTTCTATTCTTCCACCAAGCCCGGAGCCGACGGTATTACTCGGCTACCTCACAGCGGAAGCGTCAGAGGTCGGACAGGCCCTTAAATGAGATTCTCTCTCCGGTGCTCCGCAACCCGGTCGCGGAAACGGGCAGACGGCGGTCTACCGCGGATCAGGTGTTTCAGCCCCCAAGCCTCGGGAGGCGATTGACCGATGGCTCACGCGGCGCTGATCCAGTGTCATGCCTGTGGGTTGCTGCAACGTAATCCGCCCGTGCCCGCGGGCGGTGCGGTTCGGTGTGTCCGCTGCGATACCATGCTGCATCGCCATGTTCCGGACAGTCTGAACCGTGCCCTGGCCCTGACCATCGCCGGGATCATCCTGTTCGTGGTCGCCAACAGCTTTCCCTTTCTGTCGTTCGAGTTCCGGGGGCAGCTTACGGAGACGACCCTGGTTACCGGGGTCGAGATGCTGTACCGAGCGGGCATGTGGCCATTGTCCCTGGTGGTTTTCTGCACCAGCGTTCTGGTGCCGGGGCTCCAGCTGACGTTGCTCCTGATCGTGTTGCTCCCACTCAAAATGAATCCCGGCGGGCGCGGCTTCCCCAGGCTCTTCCGCTATATGGCCACCTTGACGCCCTGGGGCATGATGGATGTGTTCATGCTGGGGATTCTGGTGTCGGTCGTGAAGCTCGCGGATATGGCCACCATCGTCCCGGAGACCTCTCTGTTCGCGTTCGTCGTGCTCATCTTCGTGCTCGCTGCCGCCCAGGCCTCTCTGGACGGGGATATCGTGTGGTCCCGGGTGCCGGTACCCGACCGTGTCCAGCGCCCTCCGCGCCCGGGGGAACCCATCCGTGCGTGCCACGTCTGTGAGCTGGTGATGCCGGAGACGGAGGCCGACCGTGTGCACGGTCGCCTACGTTGTCCCCGTTGCGGCGAGTGCCTGCATAAACCTAAGCCGGACAGCCTGCAACGGACCTGGGCCCTGGTGATCGCCGCCATCATCTGCTATCTGCCGGCGAACCTGCTGCCCACCACAACCGTGATCTCCTTCGGTAAGGCGCAATCGGATACCATCATGAGCGGGGTGATCTATCTGTTCAGTCACGGCATGTGGCTGGTGGGTCTGGTCGTCTTCATGACCAGCGTTCTGGTGCCGCTGATGAAGCTGGTCATCCTGGTTTATCTGCTGGTCTCCGTCCGGATGCGTTCCACTCGACGTCTCCGGGACCGTACCCGCCTGTACCGGATCACGGAGGTTGTGGGCCGCTGGTCGATGGTGGATATCTTTGTGGTCACCATTCTGGTGGCACTCGTCAGGTTAGGAAACCTGGCGATCATCGAGGCCGGACCGGGGGCGGTCTTTTTCGCCGCCGTGGTGGTCATCACCATGTTCGCGGCCATGGCATTCGATCCCAGACTCATCTGGGACCACAGGAGCCAAGCACATGACAGCGTCGGAACGACCGCACCGACTACAGCCGGGCAAACCGCCTGACCAGCTGCCGGAAGCCGTGGTGGTGCCGCGGCGTCCGGTTTCGCTGATCTGGGTCATCCCGATCGTCGCCCTGCTGATCGGCGGTTGGCTGGCCTACAAGGCCTACTCCGAGCGGGGCCCCGAGATCCGCATCGAGTTCAAGAGCGCGGCGGGTCTGGAGGCGGGCAAGACCAAGGTCAAGTTCAAGGAGGTGGAAGTCGGGAAGGTCACGGCCATCGATCTGGACGAGGACCTGCAAAAGGTTGTGGTTACCGCCGAGCTCGCCGCCGGGGCGGAGCAGTATCTGACCCGCAAGACCCGCTTCTGGGTGGCGCGTCCACGGGTCACCGCAAGCCGGGTGTCGGGTCTGGATACCCTGCTTTCCGGCGCTTACATCGGCGTCGATCCGGTCACGACGGGTGAGTCGGCGCGGGAATTCGTCGGGCTCGAGGTGCCGCCCTTGTTCACCACTTCGGAGCCCGGTAAGAAATTCATGCTCCGTTCCAAGACCCTCGGGTCTCTGAATGTCGGTTCCCCCGTCTACTACCGGCACATCGAAGTGGGAGAGGTCGTCGGCTTCAAGCTCGATCAGAACGGGGAGGCCGTCGACATCGAGCTCTTCATCGCCGCCCCCCATGATCGATTGATCCTGACCAACACCCGCTTCTGGAACGCAAGCGGCGTCGATCTCGAATTGGGCGCGGACGGTCTGACCGTGGACACTCAGTCCGTGTTCTCGGTACTGGCCGGGGGAATCGCCTTCGATACCTTGCCGACCCTGGACAAGCAGGGGGTACCGCCGGCCGCGGGCCACTTCTTCCACCTCTATGCCAACCGCAAGGAGGCCCACGAGAAAACCTACCAGGACAAGGAACGCTACCTGCTGTTCTTCGAGGGATCGGTACGTGGTCTGAGCGTGGGGGCTCCGGTTCTGTTCAAGGGGGTCGAGTTGGGCCAGGTGTTGGATGTGCAGCTCGAGCTCGATGTGAAGGCGTTCAAATTCCAGCTCCCGGTCCTGGTCGAAATCGAGCCCCAGCGGATTCGATTCGTCGACGGCGATTACGCAGCGTTCAAGCAGACCGATCCCATGCAGCGGTTCGTCAAGGAGGGGTTGCGGGGCCGGCTCAAGTCTGGGAGCCTTATCATCGGTCAGCTCTACGTGGAGTTGGACTTCTTCAATGATGCGCCGGCGGCCGAGATCGAGAGCCGGAACGGATATCCGGTGATTCCTTCCATCATGTCCGCCCCGTTGGAGGAGATAACCAACCGAGCGACCGAGATCATGAATACATTGAATGCGCTGCCGTTGCGGGAGATCGGGAACGACCTCCGAGATACCGTCAAGGGGGCAAAGAAAATCGCCACTTCCAAGGCACTGGGCCGATCCATTGTGGAGCTCGAGTCCCTACTCCGGCGCCTGGACGAGACGGCGCAGGATCTGGACAAAGAGGTGGTTTCTCAGCTGGGTGCGGTCCTGGAGTCGGCGAACGATCTGGTGGCACCGGATTCCGCGCTCTATCTGGAATTCAGGCGCATGCTGAGGGAGCTTTCCGCCGCCGCACGTTCCATCCGCGGAATGGCGGACTATCTAGAACGACATCCGGAGGCCCTCCTCAGGGGCAAAGGGGGATTACGATGAAGACTCGATTTGCCGCGGGCTCCACCGCTTTGTTACTCGTCAATCTGACGCTGGGCGGATGCGTCACCGCGCCTTCCGCCTTTTATACGCTGAACTCGACGCTACCGACTGACGAGGAATCGGCGCCGCCGCTTCCGACCCGGGAGCTGGCCGTCGGGATCGGACCGGTGCGCTTTCCGGTATTTCTCGATCGGTCCCAGATTGTGGTCCGTACCGCTGACAACCAGCTCGAGGTGGACGAGTTCCATCGCTGGGGCGGCTCCCTGGAAGACGACTTCCAGCGGGTGCTGGGCGAGAACCTGGGCCGGTTGCTGGGTACCAGGCGGATCCTCGTAGAGCCGGCGGAGGTGCGTTTTCCACTGGACTTCCGGGTCGTCGCGGATGTGCTGAAGTTCGAGGGCGCGCTCGGCGGCGATGCCATCTTCAAGGTGCGCTGGGGAGTGCTGGACGCCGACATGCTGGAGACCCTGGTCATCAGGGAGGATACCTATCGCAGCCGTGCCGCGAATGCGGAACCGAAGGCCATGGTCGCCGCCCTGAGTGAGACCCTATCCGCCTTCAGCCGTGACGTGGCCGAACAGCTGAGTGGTCTCTCCAAAGCCAAGGCCAAGGCCAAAGCCAAGCCCCCCAAGTCCTCCCGGCGGTCGGGTCGTAAGTAAATAAAGGGACCTGAATACAAAGCTACCCGCAGTCCCCACCCGGAAACCGTAGAGCCTCCACAGAGACATACTGGCAGGGATGCCGGAATCCAGCGCGGTAGGAAGGGAAGAAGCGCACCAAAGAGCTATGGATAAGTCAAACACCTTGCCGCGCCTAGACAAAACCCATCATCCACGGAAACCCCTGACGACTGAGTCATACCGGCAGGGACATGCCCCGCACCTCGCTGCCGCCCGGTCGGTCGGCGGCGATAGGTGCGGGGCGAGGGTATCCAGGCGCCAGGCCCCGCACCTATCATCAGTAGGTTTGGTGGCACCAGGGTATGCCTGGATCCCGCCGGCGATAGCTGCGGGACTGGGATGGCTATCGATGACCTGAGCCGCCACGCCATCGGCTTGAAGGTTCTGGCTGGCGCCGGGGCTCAAATCGATACCACGCCTACGTCAACGGTGACGGCACCGTCAAGGAGCTCGGGCAACGCCTACTCGATCGAGCCGCCGCAGCTGAAGAGTCGCTAAGCAGCCCCTCACGCAGAGGCGAGGCAGCGTGAGCGGCAAACGCCTGGCTGCGGAGATGCGTGAAGCGGGGTTGCCGATTTAGCCGGATCTTATGGGCAACGCATGCGAGTCGAGAAGAGGATTGGAAAACGAGCGATGAAACAGCAACGAAAATCCCGGATCGCTCTGTTCGGGGCAATCGCCGCGGTAGCTGCCGCAATCGGCGGCGGCTGGGCCGTGCATGTTGCCCTGTCGTATCAAGACAACTCGAACACCGCTACGGATGGCGGCGTGGTGAATCGAGACATCCAGGGTTCTCCGGTCACCCATACGGGATCCGGGGACATCAACCAAGGCATTCAGATCCGGACCAAAGGGCCAGGGAAAACCCATATCGAAGGCGGTGTCCACCAACACATCGGCATCACCCTGGGAGAATACGAGGCCGGTCTCAAGCGGCGGGAGCAAGAGGTCACTGAGGAGCTGCAACAGGCCCATGCCAGGGACCGTCAGGTCTTGGAGAAAGAGCAGGCGGAGATCGCGCGCCGGTTAGCGGATACCCATGCCAGCTACCAGAGCTATGTCAAGGAGTTGGAGGAACGCATCGCTCACCTGGAGCGCATCCGCGGCCAGGTCCCGGATGCGCTCCTGGAGCAGGCCCGCGACGCCTTGGCCCAGGGCGACCGGAGCCAGGCGGATCAGCTGTTTGCTCGCATCGAGGCGCAGAACGAGGCGGCGGTCCAGGCCACGGCCGAGGCGGCCTATCAGCGTAGCCGGATCGCGCTGGACGAGATCCGCTATCGGGAAGCCGACGCACACGCCCGACGGGCCGCTCAGCTCGCCCCGGAGAACAGTCTTTATCTCGCGGGCGCGGGTGAGCTGGCGCAGATCCTCGGCGACTACGGCGCTGCCAGAGACTACTACGCGCAGGCCCTGGCGAGTGTTCTGAAGACCTACGGCGAAGGCCATCCCCATGTAGCGACAATCCGCAACAACCTGGGCTCGGCCTGGGAGTCACTCGGGGAGTATCAGAAGGCCATCGGCTACTACGCGCAGGCCCTGGCGAGCGGCCTCAAGACCTACGGCGAGGACCATCCCAAGGTGGCATTACGCCGCAACAACCTGGGCTCGGCCTGGAAGGCCCTAGGGGAATACCAGAAGGCTATCGGCTACTTTGAGCAGGCCTTGGCGGTCTTTGAACGCAAGCTGGGGCCGGAGCATCCATATACGCGGGGCGTGCGGGGGAATCTCGCTACCGCGCGGGCCGAGCACAAGCCTTGAGCTTGTATGCAAATACTGTGAGCCGAGTCGATGATTGGCGAGCTCTGGTCAAGGAGCGTGAGCCCATTAGCACGCAGCATGAGCCGAACGCCTTGTCCATTGTCAGTGAGCGTGAGCCCAAAACGGTAGCTGTTTGTGAGCCGGAGCGTTACCGTTGGCGAGCCGCTACATATAGGTCCCATAAAAAATCCTGTGAATCCTGGAAATCCTGTGAATCCTGTCCGATTGGCGTGGCAAGAGGAGCTGCCATGAGGGTGTTGGGCTCGGGCCATCGGAGCGCCGACATCTTGCCGGCTTCTATTTGCCGCCAGGATGGCGGCGCTCGGTCTTGCCCAATCTACCCGACTTTCACCGCAGTCGACATGCAACGGCTCAGGGCGAGCGCATATAAATCCGCCCAAAAAACATGACCTTGTCGGAGTCGCTCGGGCGGCGATCAGGTCAGTAACCGCGGGATTGGTAGGCTCGGCCACGGCTGATGACCGAGAGCCGACGGCAACCTCAATCAAAACCAAGTAGTAGTCGGCGACCGGAGGCGGGCAGCCGGATCAGTTGGTATCCAGCCCGATGTAGTCCCAGAGCTTGCGCCTGAGGCTGACCTGTCCGGGGGGTAGCTCGTCATCCAACAAACGGCCGGCTTGCCGGTTCAAGGTCAATACCCGTTCGGCATCCGCCGCGAGCTTGTCTTCGCCGAGCTGCTTGTAGGCCGCGATCAGTATCTCCAGGGCATCCTCGACGGCGCTGGTGCGCTGATAGTGCTCTATGACATGCCTGCAGCGGTTGGCTGCCGCCACATAGGCCTGACGCTTCATGTAGTAACGCGCCACGTGGACCTCGTTCTTGGCCAGGTTGTTACGCAGAAAGACCATGTGCTGGTGGGCGTCGGAGGCGTATTTGCTGTCCGGAAACAAACGCATGAGCTCGGCGAAATCCTGGAAGGCGTCCAGAGCGGAGCCGGGGTCGCGTTGGGACGGATCGTTGGGGATATAGCGGTCGAGGAAGTCGACACTGCGGTTGTAGTTGACAATGCCCTTGAGGTAATAGGCATAGTCGACATACGGATGCCGAGGGTAGAGCTTGATGAAGCGGTCGGCCGCGGCAACCGCCGATTCGGGCTCCTCGGCCTTGTAATGGGCGTAGGCCACGTCGAGCTGGGACTGCATGGCATAGCGCCCGAACGGGTAGCGGGCTTCCAGCTTTTCGTAATACTCGATGGCCCGTGCGTAATTGCCCGCCGCAAGCTGCGCGGCCGCCTCCGAATAGAGCTTGGTCACGTTCCAGGCCCTGGTCGGGTCCTTGTGGCTCTCCAGCCAGCCACAGGCCGTCAGGGTGAACGCAAGCGCACAGACGAACGTCGATCGGATTCGGATCATGCCGCAATTCGCTTCGGATAAGAATGATCGGATTATACCGAAACACCGAATCTCGGGGCAGCCGCTCGCTTAGAGGGTTGAAGGCGAAGTCTCGTTTCGCCGGCTAATCGTACAGGATTAACAGAGGGATGGCCGGAATCCGGCTGCCGGGGCTGGTAAAAATAGCGAGGGTTCGAATCATCAGGTCGCACAACCATACCACTTTGAATTCAACGACTCCCCAGGAAACCGACATGAAGGATGCCGATCGGGTAGCGTCCGCGGAACACTGCTTACACCTCGACCCGGTACTGGCAGGACGTCGGCTCGACCAGGTCCTTGCCGAGCTGCTGCCCGAATACTCTCGTAGCCGCCTGCAGCGGTTGCTCGACCAGGGCCTGGTGCTGGTGGATGGCAGGACCCGCCGGCGCCGCGATAAGGTGCGGGGTGGTGAGGAGATACGCCTGAGATTGGTGCCGGAACCCTGCAACCGGTGTGTTGCCCAACCGATTGCCTTAGAAATCGTGTTCGAGGACGAGCAGCTGCTCGTGGTCGACAAGCCGGCGGGATTGGTCGTCCATCCCGCTGCCGGGAACCGAAACGGCACTCTGCAGAACGCCCTGCTGCATCATTTTCCACAGCTGGACTCGGTGCCGCGGGCCGGAATCGTGCACCGACTCGATAAGGATACCAGCGGACTCCTGGTGGTAGCCAAAACGCTCTTGGCCCACAAATCCCTGGTGGAGCAGCTGCAACGGCGTAGCCTGTATCGGGAGTATCGCGCCCTGGTCCAGGGTGTTGTCGTCGCCGGGGGGACCATTGCCGCACCCATCGGCCGCGATCCGTTCCACCGCACCAGAATGGCCGTGATTGCAGGAGGCCGGCCGGCCGTGACCCACTACCGGGTCCGGGAACGGCTCGATGCCCATACACTGCTCACCGTGCGGCTTGAGACCGGCCGCACCCATCAGATCCGGGTCCATATGGTCCACATCCGTCACCCCCTGGTGGGAGATCGGACCTACGGCGGTCGTCCACGTCTCCCTCGGAATGCGGGTATACGCCTGATCGAGGCCCTGCGGAGCTTTCCCCGTCAGGCACTCCATGCCACCGCGCTGGGATGCGACCATCCGTTGACCGGAGCGGCCATGCATTGGGAGATCCCACTACCCGAGGATGTGCGCGAGCTGCTGAGCCTGTTGCGGGGGTGGGATGAATCTAAGGGCTGTTGATCTTTAACGCTAACCGACTGTTTTCATGTATTAAATAGTTATCAGGGTGCAGGATACAGGAAACAAAGTATTAGAGTTGTTCCTTTTGATAACTTACTGATTCTAAGATACTTTCAAGCCAGAGAGGCCGACTGAGCACGCAAAAAACTCGCTCATTAACGAAATGGTCTGATTTCTCAGTCAGCCTCTGAACCTAAAATGTTTGGGTCTAGATAACTTTAGCCACTGCGAGAGCATGCTAAGGTTATGTTATGCAAGGGAAAAATAGGTATTTCAGGCGTTCACACCTTTCGGAAGCGAAATTCAGCGTGATTATCCGCTCTTTTGCGCACGATTTACCGGCCTCGAAAATCGCCGAGCTGAGTGATGTCAGCCGCCCGACAATCAATCAGTTGTTGTTCGAACTACGGACCCGAATCGCTCGAATTCGTGACGCCTCCTCGCCCTTATCGGGTGAGGTTGAGGTGGATGAATCCTACTTTGGCGCCCGGCGTGTCCGTGGCAAAAAAG
>Ga0209671_1006860_pt1 | contig 11749 bp, 3 predicted proteins | sample WorMetHERISLAND2_2_FD_187401 | JGI IMG/M metagenome (GOLD analysis project Ga0209671, IMG submission 187401) | Marine gutless worms symbiont microbial communities from Max Planck institute for Marine Microbiology, Germany - Olavius geniculatus... | ecosystem: Host-associated > Annelida >...
GGAAGGACTTCTGTTTTAGCCCAGATGTTTTTTTCCGAGCGCGAGATCTCCGAGATGCGTGGGCCGACCGGCGTGAAATTTTGCACGATGGTCAATACTAGGCCGAATTTTATAATGCTGTTCCAAAATTTTGAAGGGGACACCCCAAAAAAATTTCAGGGGCGAAAAACATGCAAAATTTGGCCCGATTTCGGACGACTTCGAAGTTCGGCGGCGAATATCTCCGAAACGGATAAAGATATTCAAAATTGGATAGTCATTCCGTTTATCGCGATTTCTCCTGCGTTAGGCGAAACAAGTCCGGTGAAGTTCGGTCCAGAAACCTTGGAGATTTAGATGTTGAATCGTACCCACCCAAAGTGCATTTTTCGGAAGACCATATTTTGGCCCCTAAGGGGTGCTGCGCTTCCAAATTTTTACACGCGCTAGAAAATCACCAAGTCTTACTACCGCACCCCCCCACCGGGGACGGGGGACCCCTTACAACTTTTGTCAAAGGGAAGTCAAAAATTGGCTTAAAATGCAATAAAGGAGCGCTTATAACTTCGGAGTTAGGGGGTGTAGCCCGACAAAACTTTGGCACATGACGCGGCTCTTGGTTGGGGTGTTAACGCAAGTACGAAATTTGGGGGCACCGCCCCCGTTAAAATTTGGGAGGGCAAAAAACGTCCAAAATTTAGTACGTTTTACGACAACTTTCGAGTTTGACCACGAATATCTCTTAAAACGATGAAGATAGCGACAAGATCTAAACGGCGTTGACGAGAAAGATCCTTTATGCGTTGAACAAAAAAAATTGTGAAATTCCGTCCACTACGAACAAAGTTATAAGCGCTCATTTTGACCTACCCTAAGTCGCATTATTCGGAAGACCATATTTCGGCCCGTAGGGGGTGCTGCGCCCCCAAATTTTTACACGCGCTAGAAAATGACTAAGTCTTACTAGTGCACCTCCCACCGGGGACTGGGCCCCCCCTTACAATTTTTTTGAAAGGAAGGTCAAAAATTGGCTTAAAAATGTAATAAAGGAGCGCTTATAACTTCGGACTTAGGGGGTGTAGCCCGACGAAACTTTGGCACTTAATGTGCCTCTAGGTTGGGGTGTTAACGCACGTACAACTTTTGGGGGCAACGCCCCCTTAAAATTTGGAAGGGCAAAAAATGTCCAAAATTTAGTACGTTTTACGACAACTTTCGAGTTTGACCGCGAATATCTCTGAAACCGATGAAGACAGCGACAAAATCCAAACGGCGTTGACGAGAAGGATCCTTTGGGCGTTAAACCAAAAAAATTTTGTGAAATTTAGTCCACTACGAACAAAGTTATAAGCGCTCATGTTGACCTGCCCTAAGTCGACAATGCGCGTTCGGCGTATGCCAATGCATTTGAGTTCGGGCCACGTGACTTTGGTGGCGAAAAAATTTTACTCCCCCCCTAATTTCCTTCCAATCGGACTTAGGGCGCCGGGCGGACTCACGTTGGGCTTTTCCCTAAATTTCTAGTTTTTTTAATACTTTTTTTGCCAAGCTCTGGATAACACATTTTTGGGAGTATTACCGTATTTTTTTGCATTGGATGACGTGTTTTGTTGAGGATTGATTTCCTAGGTGGGTCTCAACATTCATCTTTAATATTTTCTTTTTTTAAATCCCCAAAACTGCAAATTTTTGGCCGATTTTCAGACAAAAAATTTGACTGAAAATAGTTAAGAATGGAGTTGCTCATTTACAAACTACCCTTAATCGTCATCGTAGCCCCACCAAAGTGGAATAGTGAATAAAAAATGTGGCCTCGGGAATTCCAAATATACGGTTATTTTGGACCCTTTGCCTACAGGTCACGTGACACGGCGCATGCGCAGTGAAATTTTTTTCCCTTTAACATGGGCAAATGCAAGTTTGAGGCTTTATATCGCCCTAACGGTGCAAGTTAGACGCATGGTTACAATGGACCATCAATAGGAAACCGCCTATGCCGAGTCGAATGGTCACGGGACCGCAAAAGGTCAAGGTCGTGACCCCATTATCTTTGAGGCGCCATATCTCCGTAACAGTGCAAGATAGACGCATGGTCACAATGGACCATCCATAGGAAGTGGCCCACCGCGAGTCGAATAGTCACGTGATTGGCTTGGGTCACATTATTGCTTTTAACTCATGATTAAATTTGCTAATAAAACAGCAAATATTAAACATAAAAACTTACCAGTTTACACTACTGTGTAAGGGCGACCAAGTCATACATCCAAAACAGCAAAAATCATTTTAGTAGGACACAGAGTGATAGAACAACGAACTGGCTGCCCTTACAAACCAATGTGACGTAACCCCATTTAACCTTTTCCACTCGCGCATTATCTCGTGAGCCAATAAACGTAGTGAATGCAAATGTGATACGAATGTTTTTCAGCTGATTAAATGTACCGTTGCTCCGTAGCTAAAAGAGTTTAATTGGAAAAAGAGTTGAACCTTATTTGGAAGACTGGTTATATACGGGCATGTACGTGTACGGTACCTTAATTACCCCAAGCTGTAGATCATTCATACATGCAGACTGCAGAAGTCATGATTTCGTCAGCTTATCCACACCTCGCATGTCAAAAATCACTTAAATTTAACGTTTATCTTATCAATCTCAAAACTCACGAACGAACATTTCAAGATTAAAAATGAAATCGATCCACAATGTTTCTTGCCCCACTCGTGTGCGCAAAGAATTTGTGTTTAATGCTTACTTTACTTAAGAAAAAAGGAACGTGTCATTCGATAAGTATCAATAGTGAAAGACTTTTAATGTAGGGGCCTATTGAGTACTGGTATATTACAAAATTACAGTAAACGTAACTTAATAATATTGCTGCGCTACCAAGCGCCTGTGATGTAACCTTAAGTCGTCACGGACGATTTATATGCCGTAGTTGTACACAACTTTGTATGGAAGTCATAAGAGTTAAGACAAAACAACTTCATTCCTGCTGGGCCGGCGGCCGACTCCATACAAGGTACAGTGCAAAATTTCAATTTCACACTCACGGGATAATGGCTCACGAGATAATGCGGGAGTGGAAAAGGTTAAATGGAGTCACATCACATGGGTTTGTAAGGGCAGCCAGTTCGTTGTTATATCACTCTGTGTCCTTCTAAAAATTGATTTCTGCTGTTTTGGATGTGTGATTTGGTCGCCCTTACAGTGTAAACTGGTATGTTTTTTTTATATTTGATACATAATATGCACAGGAAGAAAATAGCGTGATTTAAAAAATACTGAAAAAATGTCAATAAAGACAAAGATACAGAAAAGTGCGTAAGAACAATGACAACCGAACAAAAATAGAGCGATGCGGCAAATAATAGTTTAAAACTATAACAAGGTCTTAATATTAAATTGTGGGAGAATATCTTTATTGTTCTCATAAGTAATCGTTCAAAAGTGTTGTGATGCAGTATGGGGACACGTTGTTACTGTGGCGGCTTTATGACCTTTCTGTCTGCAGTGTCATTCTCGTGTGGTCGTTTGTCCTGACTCCTACGCACTGTTAACACGCGTCCTATCCGCAGAGTGAGTGTGCTAATAAGTATCCGTAGAAGGCTTTCGCTGGCTATAAGATGAATGTCTGTCTGTCAGTCTATTTGTTCCATTGTGTTTACGGTAATAACGGTCCGGGTAACAACGGTCTGAGAAAAAACGGTCCTAAGTGAACTTAGTTACTTTTCGTATGCCTTGCTCTAGCGCGATATCCAGAAGATGGCTTTTTTATCTTCCAGTTGGTGAAACTGTGTCAAGCTGCCAGTGAACTGTGTGACTGACAGGCACTTGTGCAGCAGGTGTTCAACGGTCTGTGGTTGTCTTTAAACAGACTCATAGGTTAAAAAGTAGCTTAATAAGTCACGTAATTTCATCGATTTACAATTTTTTTATTGTTGACATTTCGGCAACCGCTGCTGCCTTTTTCGAAACGACTGTTCACTAGGTGTCGTTGCGGCGGACAGTAAGCAATCATAGATGTGTTAAAAATGATAGGACTCCTCGTCTCAGTTCATCGATTGTCTTGTTCTTTCCTGATGTGTATTGCTTCCCTGATTCATCGATCCATTCTGTTGCTTTCTCTGTCGATCACTTTGACGCGGTCCCAGTCTACAACGCGGTTGAGAGAAATGGGGTGGTCGGTGACTTGTTTTGCTCTGTTGCGGCGGATCTACTGGTGCTTCGAGTGTACGCCCTCACATCACGTTGTGTAACTTCCTGTCGGTGTTCTTGTAGCCGTACCCCAAAGGCTCTGCCTAGTCTGTGGTTGCTGTCCGCAGTGGCTGCAGGTTGGCTCTTTTCTCTGTCTCCACTTCTGTAAGGTATGTGTCGTTCTGCAGTCGCCACTTCGAAAGTTCTAAGTTGCTTCGTGAAGACCCACTTGTCTTAAAGTAGTGCCGGGTCCTTGAGTTCTGGTAGTGGTAGTGAAGGTTCATCAACCAGTCCGCAGTAAAATATCATATGTTCTACGACTGTGTGCTTTAGTTCGTCGGATGAGTGCGTCAGCAGTACTGTGTTTCCAAATTTTACTTTTAGTTTCTCGTTTCAGTTTTTCTTATCTTTTTGTTTCCTAATTAGAAGTAACCAACTACCGTCTTAATCGCGTTGGGTTTTAATCGCCACGCTCTGCAGCATTTAGCAACTTTGCTCAGGTCTTCGCTGAACGTTGTCTTAAATCAAATTCTCAATGCTGGTTCGATCGGTGTTCTGTGCCGGTCTGGGAAAAATCCGTCAAGATGACCACAATAAAGCGTCATGTGCCGCCATTCTTCGATAGTAAAAAAAATAAAAACACGAAGGCCTGTACTTCAGTCAAGTATAATTTTGTGTTAAACTACTGTTGGAGAAATTAATTTAGTACGCAATGCAAACTCATGTTACTTCAGACAGTGGTTTGACTGTCATTCTACTTAATTCACTCCCATATCGCATAGTCTACAATGTCGTTTGTGTCATCATGCATGGCTGTATCCACAAGTCATGAAAACTGTATCAGTCAGAACTGAGCGTGGTATAAATCTTTAGTCTTAAATTGCATTGGCATTTGATAGATCAGGTTAATGCTTTAACATTATCTTAGGCCTTGAGAACACAGATATTAAGCCAAATATTTTTTTCACCTTGGTGTTGTCACGCTCGCCAAAGTGGCTTGTATTGATCGTCCCTAACTTAAAAGATCACAAATTTGTGCTGTACAAAACACCGTTGTTAATATAAAAGTTTCCTTTGATAGCGAACGAACTCATAAACGTACGGAATCAAGCAACTAACTGCCCAAAAATGTCGGTTTCAGTTCTTTTACAGTTTTTAAATCTTCTACATAAATAACTTTTATTAAGGCGTGTCCAAGAAACAGCTTTACGAATGTTACGAACATATTTTTTTATCTTTATTCAAATTAGTTTACATTAGTTGCGTTACTTGCTTGCTTTTGGTTATGTCTATGTAACTTTTTAGTCATTTCTGTGTAACTGCGTGTGCGTTTTCTGTTTTTTAAACAAGTTGCTGCTTAATCTAATGTGTTTTTTATGTTTTCACTGTTTTTAGCGGACCGTACTTAAGTAACAGTCGAGCTGTTGTCATGGTTGTCGCCCGTCGGTCCGTTCGTTTGTCACGGATGTATTGTGGCTAAACGGTGCGAGATAGGGCCTAGGTTGCTATTGATTATTAATAAAAAATCGCATACTGGCTTTCAAATAACATTAAAATCAATGATATCGGATGACCTTAAAAACTGGCCATATCTCGGAAACGGTGAGAGGTACGGCCCAGGTTATTATAAATCATTAATAATAAGTAACATACGTCTTGTCATATTATATGAAAATTATTGACCTTGGATGACCTTAAAGGTCACTAACAACTAGTCCGGTCGGCTGTCCTAGCGACAGCTGGGCTTCTTGTTTATTTTACTAACAGTACTATAAGCGCCTGGTTGTTCTTGCCGTATTACTGTTGCATTGCAATGTTCACTGTACAATGTACAATCGAAGGACAAACGCACCATTTTGCTGCCATCAAGAGTACGTACTATAGACCGCTGAAAATAAGGATTGACGGCGGCCATGCTCGGGTCCGCGAACTTGGGTCCATTTTTTTAGTTTTATTTACTATAACTTTGTCAAACGTGGTTCGTTTGCTACAGAATTTTGTACACATAGTGTCACAAACAACATGAACAAATGCTGCAAATTTGGTTACTTTACGATTTATACTTTTGTGTGTGTGCATATAGGTTTATTGTGGCTAAACCGTATGTCGGTGCGTACGGTTTAGCCACAATATATGCACACACGAAAAAGTAGAGATTATACAGTAACCAAATTTGCAGCATTTGCGTATGTTGTTTGTGGCACTATGTGTAGAAAATTTTGTAGCAAACGAACCACGTTTGACAAAGTTATACTAAAAAAAACTAAAAATATCGACGGCTTAAGTTCGCGGACCCGAGCATGGCCGCCGTCAGTCCTTATTTTAGAAATCTACGGTACGTACGTTGTGCTGCCGAGTTTCTGCGTAGGCAGAACAAAGCTCGAAGACGAGTGGTGGTCAAAATACTCATCTGAATCTGTCTGTAAACTTAAAGAACATTGTGCAACTGTCAAAATATCGTTTTGCAAACTCATTCAATCAGTTTGCGTTAAATAGTTGACATCGTTGGCATTGGCACTGGTTTGGTAACAATTTAGTGTTGAATGTTGATAATGACGAAACGAGTCCGATAAGTTTCTTAAATGTTTGTTGAGAGAAAGTAAACGATTGTCAATAAATACCTGATAAAAATGTGAAACTGAAGCCTGCACCTGAACGCATGATAATAGGTAATAAAACAATTATTTGTTCACAAAATTTTACTTCTCTGTGATAATTCAACACACAAGATACTATTTTACACAACATGAGTATTAAGTTTAAAACGATACAGAATGTACATAAGTTAACTCACTGACTGAGAAACGACGTATTTTATGCGTTTGAATTGAACTTTTGCATCGCTAGCATTGTCGACGATTGATAAGCGCCTCTCTTTTAGCCATGGTAACCCAGCTTTATGAACTATCACACCATGCATCATACAGCTAGGTAACCAAAGAGAAAACCAGAGGCTGCTACATCAGAATTTATCACATTTAGTTGTTAGACACGTCGGTGAAGCTGCCTTGTTGATCTCACAAGTTCGATACGTTGACGATGCAAGTACGATATACGGACAAGAAATTGAAGCAAAGCTCACGAAACGCGCGAAAGTCTATAGCATTTCCAGTTCAGTAGTTATAGTTTCGAAAATCGCATATCACTTGGACTCGGTCCATCGGGATTAATACACATCGGCCATAGGCGCGTGTGGCGTTGGCGACGGTGGCGCCTCCTTGTGAATGATATAGACTTGTGCAGCCCGATATCGCGAAAAAAATCCGTAAAACCCCCTATTTTGGCGTTCAAGGTCATCCAAGGTCATCGAATTCGGCGCCAATCGACAACCAGTATACGATTTCCCATTAGTGATTAATAGTAACCTAGGCCTTATCTCGCACCGTTACTGAGATACAGCGAGTTATAGGCCAAAAATCGCAAATTTTGACCACCCCATCTCATTTAGCGACCTCGTTCGGAGTGACCCCCTTCGAATTTATGAAAAAGCTTTACGGTTCCTGAAACTAGAGTCTTCCAGGCAGCCGACGGTGAAGATTTGGAAGTCCTAGCTTGGACCGTTTTTGCCTGATCCACCCGTGTGACAGACAGACGGACGGACGGACAGACAGAATTGCGATGGCTAAGACGCGCTGAAGGCATAGCTGCTTTCGCGCGTAATAAGACATGTACGAACGAAAGAACTTCATTAAAACGTACTAAACTAAATTAATCACAACGAAATAAAGTGATTGTGCGATTTCGCACAAATACGTTAGTAGTACAGATTTTGCGATTGCGAGTTTCTTACCGTTAAGGGTGAGTTTTAACCCGAAAATGGCAGGAAAACTTTTTTGCGCGATCACAACGGTTAAGCTTCAACGCAATCGTATCGATGACTTAATCGAAGGCATTCTACAATCAAAGTGTAATTTAGTAAGTAAACGCCGTTTTCATGTCACATAGCGAATGCACACGAAACCAAACGAGTGCTGTATAATAGTAAAATATCGCATTATCTTACGATTGACAGTACAATACGGTTTCGTTAATCAACACGAAAACATTGTACCATTTGTACTAAATAAGCAGTACCAGTTTTACGAACGTGTTTAGCATAAAACTAGATTAAGCTGGGTTCACAAACTAGCATCTGAAAGCTATGCCTGTTGTCTAATGCATTCAGAACCTGTTAATCCACGTATAGCTGTGATCTGCAAACGCGCGTGTGAATTTAAGATCAACGTCCAACTGTAAGGTGCGCGTTTCTTCTCGCGATCTATTCACATAGGCCTACCGGTCGGCTTAACCCTATTCAGTTGAATGGACGTTACACAGGTGGCATGTGACGGCATTGATAGACGGGTGTTTTCGCTCAATGTAAAAACATTTCAAGGCTATAGACAGTTTTGCGCCTCAGACTCAGCAAGTTTACTACCTTCTGCGCCGTAAAAATTTACTTACTCATTCAGATAATGGTTCGTCCGTCAGTTAGCACGTACAACTCAACCAACAAACCGGTGACGCACGCAGAAACGGAGTTGAACACAAACGATTATTAAAAACAAAAAGTTAAAAAAATCAATACAAACACTACCGCGACAGAACTACTCTAAGGCGTATAAAGTTGTGTCTAACTTTCCGTTTCATTGTTTTTTGCATTTGTACGAGTTTTGCGCCGTAAGATGTGACATTTAAACATCATAAAGCACTAAAATGTATTTGGCAGCCGATCTTAGCTAAAACTTTTTTTTTATTTCCGGTTAAGAAAGGGGGACGGGTCATCGCTTCAATTATTTTTAGGAAACTGCTCACACAATTGCATTAAACTTAGCTGGATCGGTTGTAACTTCAAGTCGCAAAGACTCGCTGGGAAAGGTTACAGCACTTTCCCAAATCCATTACAGAGATTCACAGACTAGACTGCGAAGACGAATAAAATAAAGTCGCAAAAACAGGAAAAGTAAAAAAAAAGAAAAAAGAAAAGGGGGAGAAAAGAAGGGAAACATAATGATAATTTAAACCTTACGTTGTGAGATATTGCGTCGGTGGCCAGGCCTAGGTCGACTGATGCAATATGTGGCTGCAGCCTGCACCGTTAAGTTTATAATAATACAAAAAGTAGCCCTCAGGGGACGCTTCGACTCAGGATGAAATTGTACGACAAACAACGGTGACCGCATTATGTTCTTTACATATTACGAACTAAAGTTAGAGCAAAAAAATGTCTGCCCGCCATGCCACCTGGGTGATGAGAAATGCACGTAGACGAAAGAAAACAATGGATGCAACAACACACGTGATGTAGACAGCTATATGTGTGCTTGAATAAGTCAGATTAACTGGATAATGCAATGACAGAAAGATTGTCTTGTTGACGTAATTTAATCTTACTCGGTCATTCTCTTTACAATAACTACCCCAGATATCCTGACTGATAACTTTTTTATTTTTATTTATATTACAGCAGTGTGAATAGTGGATTCTTATATAGTCCTGTCATTGCATTAACATTCTAAACGCCTCTACTAATCAACTTCTGTCCGCGAATCTACAAAGATCGATCTACGTGGTTTAAAAAGTCAAAAGGTTAAGTTAATCAATATCGTTTGTTATGTCGTTTTGTTTTCAATTGTACTTGTAAGACACTGATTTTTTTCGCAAGGCAGTGTAGCGACACACTTGAGGTTTGTTGAAATCTATCATGATTTTTGTGATTACAAATTTTCTCGTGCTTCTGCAGTGAAAAAAATTTGAATATCAATTAATATTTGGTAAAGTTATAATGCGTACAAAAATAATGCAATATTTTGGCCCACCCTGTATGTTGAAAATAACGTTAACGATGATGTTGTGATGATGACGATGCCGACAATGATAATAATGACTGTAGCAAGTAATTTTTTACGCGCGACAGCAGGTAATGCTTCGCGCGTCTTACCATCGTTGAGGTGTTTGTCCGTCCGTTTGTCCGTCCGTCTGTCCGTCTGCCCGTCACACTGTTGTATTGCATCAAAACGCTTCAAGCTAGGATTACGAAATTTTCACTTTTAGCTGCCCCAAAAACTCTAGTTTATCGCAACAAACTTTTGTGCCTCTGGGTGAAGAAGTTCCCCTTGAACGAAAACATCAAAGAGGAGTACACCCTACAAAACGACGTTATTTTGCCGCTATTGGCTTGTATAGTGTGAAAACGGCTGCAGATAAGTACAAACATGCTGCTTATCATAACAAACACTGGTGACGGGCTTTTTAGATTTATCAACATCGATGACCTTAAACGACCTTGAACCCTCAAAATAAAGCTTTAGTAAATTTTTCGCAATTTTTGACTGCAGAGCACATTTTAAGAGTGATTTGCGACGAAATGGCTTTAGATAAACCAAAAAACTTGCACATGAATTTTTTTTTAACATTAAACGCACATTTTAGCAGTCCACGTGCTGATTCCGTAGGTTCAAGTAAGCCTGCGCATGCGAGCGTCAAAGAGGGCCACCCTTCTAAAAAGTGGTTATTTCACCGATATTGGCACGTCTAGCGCTAAAACAGTTGCAGATAGGCATGGACGTGCTGCATATTATAACAAGCATTAATGACGAGCTTTTTAGCAGTATTGACATCAATGACCTTGAATGATCTTGAACCCTCAAAATAAGGGTTTTAGTGTTTTTTGCGATTTTCGGCTGCGGTGCACACTTCAAGAGTAAATTATGACGAAATGGCTAAAAATAGACCAAAACAATCTGCTAACAGAAACTGCTAAGGCTGTCGCGCGTTTCATGAGTTTTGCTAAAATTGCTTGTTTTTGTAAGCATGCGTGTCAACCTTCAACCGTTTTGCAGCTATTAGAATTTAACGTCTAAACTGGTCGGATTGATCACTCTGCTGCTCACAAACAGGCAGACACCCATCCGAAGACAACAGTATCTTCGCCATTCACTCCTTTCACTTAGCGGATAGCCTATAGGCCTAATAAACAAACAAAACAATAACGTTCTGTGCCTAAACGCAAAAATGCAAGTTTCTATGTGTATCACGGTCATCATTAATGCTGCAAAGCTCATGTCAGACGTACTGGTATTTGTCAGTCTGTGCAAAAGACGCCCTAAGCTTCTAAATACCGCAGCGTATATACCAATGACGCCCGCTATTCTCTGTTGATCCATGCCTGTTCCATTCGTTACTGAAGGACCCGTAGCCAACTGTACTAATAACAACCGATACAGAATAGTAGAAACTGGATGAACTGTGTTATCTCGTCTATTAGAAGTTTAAGTAGGCTCTTATTTCGTTATTATTATGCGAACTTAGGTTACGTGCGACATCTTAGTCTATGTCACATGTCATTGTCACATGCCATTGTTGATCCTTAAAGAGACGCATAGGCCTATCGTTTATTTTTAGCTGTTGTTTACTGAAAGAGACAAACGGATTTTACTTTCGGTCAGAGCACATTGGTAGTAGAGTGTGAAAAGGAATCACAGTCAAATAAACTAAAATAAACGATTGTTATTAATTGTCGAACCTGCATTTTTCGAGTCAAAACTTTTCAGCGCAAACGAAGACGAACGAATGCTACATAACGAGACTTTA
>Ga0209671_1006861_pt1 | contig 11749 bp, 7 predicted proteins | sample WorMetHERISLAND2_2_FD_187401 | JGI IMG/M metagenome (GOLD analysis project Ga0209671, IMG submission 187401) | Marine gutless worms symbiont microbial communities from Max Planck institute for Marine Microbiology, Germany - Olavius geniculatus... | ecosystem: Host-associated > Annelida >...
TGCCCACCTGGTGTATTGTACTGGTGCTGGCCTACATAACTTAGTAACTGTGACGAATCGTGCTTTACCTCGCGTAATCACTGCAATGTGATGTAATATGTGATACGATAAGATGCAATGGTGTTTATGCCTAGAACGAAATTTCCGTTTTAGTTTTGGCTCTGAAAGCTTATGATGCCGGGAAACTGCAAAACGCAGCCAATGCGAAGTCAAATTAAGATGGATGCGTGTCATTTTGTTGATACTGCCGTATACAATAATCTTAAAATCCGTGTGCATCATTCCGTGGTGTACAGGCTGAGAAACAAGACAGAGACGCGTGCACATCAAGCATCAGTGAACACAATCTCGGTGCGGCGACAGCAGCAGCAGCAGCAGCGTCGGTCGCAGTCCAACTAGCAAGTGACGTCTATCTCACCTTGAGCTATTGGAACAAGTATTCCACATTCTTCTCCTTTTTTCCATTTTTTTCTTTTTCGGGGCTTTTCCCTAAATCCAACAGGTGGTTTAGGGAGTGCAGAGACTGTACGCTTTTTTATTGTTGTCTATGGCAAACTCCTAGCCGTCTTCGATTTCGAAACATTCTGGGCTTAAAACGCGTTTTGAACTGAAAGCAGGCTAGCTGAGAGACAAAGTTATGTAAAACATGTTTCAAAAATATTACGTTAGTAAACTATACCAATTTTCCCTCCAAAAAGACTGAAAAAATCCACTGAAAACTGACAGCGTGTTCAGGCGGCACAAGACGCGCAAAGGCTGATGTTGTTGTCCTAATGCAGATGCTCTGTTTAGCATCTGTGTGACGTGACGCCTCACTTGACTACAAAATAATAGATATTGCTTAGCGACGCTTTAGGTAGCACGCGCAAGACACGATAAAACAAAATTTCCTGTAAAAATAACGCTACTCTATTCTACACTTAGACAAATGCTCATTTTCTATAGCCTATGCTATGTAGTGCAAATTAGCTTATTAATACATTTATTTTTTGCATGTACCGGTACTTTAGTTAGGTCGGCAATCATTGCTTTTGTAGGTGGCAAAAAGCAAAACTCAACCACAGGACCTGTTAAAAATAACACGATGCATGTCAAATAAGATTATGACATTGTGATATTTGTGGAGTTTCTTTATACTTATTAAAAAGTTTCAGTTGCTTCAATGTCGTACTTGAAGCAATCACAGTCATGTGTGCTTGAAAAAGCACGTTGGGCTTATGTGTACGTTCAGCGGTCGTTTGCGTTCAGTGTAATTCTTGGTTTATCTGTGAGAGCGCTTGAGCAAGCATTTTGAGCGCACGTTATTAAGCTACAGTCGCCGATGTAGCTAACACTGACATAGAGTCGTCGCCGTCATCAGCGTCGTCAGCAGCAGCAGCAGCAGCGCGATAAATGATGATTTCGGCAACGATACTATACGGTACGACAAATCTAACGTTCTCGCAAAAAATGTTCATAGGCCCTACCAGTCAGCGTAGCTACCGCATGAGATCAGCCAGAAAATTAACGAAAAAGACTATAAAACGATGAGCATGAAGAATCCAATTAACCTGGTGAAGAATTAAAAGTGTTGGATGACGAGAGCGGCGTAGGTGAAAATGATAAAAGCGAAAAAACAGATCACTGATCAGCAAGCGCACGCGCTTTGTTTAACCTACGCTTCTGTTTGGCTGCAGCTGCGAACTGATTAACCGCTCGTTAACTCTTCGCTGACAATTTCATTTCAATTAATGCCTATGAAACATTGTTTAAGAAACAAAGAAACAATTAGTCAACAACGCACATAGCTCTGTGTGTTATTTTTTTTATAACACTTGTATTTGTTGCCCTACGTAATACTACTATTTAGATTAAAGAAGTCTTTACTGTCCAATAACTGTTTACACACTGATTCCACTGTCGTCGATGGTCGATTAGCTCAATTCGCTGTGTTCAGTTGCGGTTTGACATGACGATAAAGATATGATGACGTTAAGTTTTTACACTGTCGTTCGGTAAATTTTTGTTGGTCACACGTGACTGCAGCTGACAAGTCATCAACCAGTTATAGTCTCCAACGAGTGCGACCGTGCACGAAATAAACGTAATTAAACCACCAGTTGCTAGTGAAATATTGAATCACATTGTCCGTGTTTACATAAACGGCAGAATCGAGCTTTTATTGTCATGCGGGTTACGAGGGTTAACGCAATGCGTTTGTTCGTCGCCTTGGCTGCGGCGTTCGGCGTTCAGGCGCGATCAATTATGCGGCGTGATGCGTGGTTGTGCATCGCCGATTGCGCTAATGGCTTGCGATGCTGTACGCCACAACGCAACTGTCCTGTCCCGTATCCCACTGTCTGTCTCCGCTGTCGCATAACACACTTTGACGCATACACATACACGGTTGCAATGTGCGCATCCGACACATCATGTTGGTCGGTTCAGTCCGCCATTCCTAAAAAGATCCTTGAACCAGTTTTTGTTCTCCGATCGACGCAGCCCTAACCTCGGTCAAGCAAGTGGTTAGAGTATCGGACTCGTAACTTTCGGATTGCGGTTCAAACAGTGCTTAATTTGTAAAACAGAAAATAGAAAGTCTAACGTGACAGAGCAAAGTGCAGACATACTGTAGCCACGGGGAAAACCCTCTGTATATGTACTTAATTCAGTTTTCTATCCGTTATTGGCCGTTTTCAGTGGCTTTCAAAGTTTGTTTTGACGTTTTGGTAAAACTAGAAACTAACTAGATGGGCTAGTCGTAGTCGTACCGACGCATTGCGACTTGAATGCGATGTAAAGGCAAGATGAAAGATGAAGATAAAATTTACTAGTAGTACAACGTAGGCTATAGCGACAACGCAGACAATTACTTGGCAATTTTGTGTAGTTTTTGGCATAATGGCATTTCTCAATAACACGAAACGTCGTGCGGTTTCTTTATGTTTCCTGGTTGACTGCATGACAGTGACTGCGTGTTCACGAGTCTTGATGCAGTTCGCGGTGGGTCAGAGCTAATCTTCGTGTCAGTGTGGATCCGGTGGTCCGTGCTGTAGCCTATAGTTGAGTTGGCGTACCTCTGACTTATCTATGACTTCGTGTTCGCAATGATGACCACTTATGTCACCGACCGTCCGACCCTGTAACCATAGCAACCGACTGAAGCTGTGTGGAAGTCCAAATGGACCGCGTGTTCATAATACATGCGCAGAATATACCACCGGGTGGGACAAAAATTGACATCCGTATCAACTACACGTCAATATAATGTCACATAAGTTGCAAAACATCAAACAGTTATATTTTTTAACAATTTTAACATTTGCTATTAATTCCTGACAGTGTAAAGGTGCTAACTTTCAAAAAATATTTCCAAAATGTTTTTTTTCAAAAACCCAGTGTTCTTCTCACATGCAGATTGCGAATCAAACAGCGTTCATCCATTATCCATTAATCCAACCGTCGTGACGAAATCACAATAATTTATTTGCATAAAACGGCAAACGAAAAACAAAAACGATAGGCCTACGTCGATAGACAACGAGAAGTGAAAATATAGGCTAATGCATCTAGCAAGAAAAAAACTTTAATTCCAATGGCGTGTCACTTTTTGGTCCACTCTATAATAGTCTTTACAGTATAATCGAACATTTGGTCGGTGGGGCTCATTAGGAATGAAAAACGTTGGAACGGCTGCCTGTAGCTGCACGCCGAATTTCAAGTGACACACATTGACAGTACGCTCACCCAACAGAACGTCGTGAACGATAAATAATGTATACAAAATTACCAATATTTAATATCCAGAGTCAGCTGAACAGTCGAGGACTAGGCCTATATTGCATATTAATCGAACTTATTGCATACAGACAAGTTCTACAGAATTATACATTTATCCATTCTATTTCTCTGTCTGTTTGTTTTGTACGTTTTGTGCACTGTCTGTCTGTCATAAATGATCCAATTACTATGATAGCCCGTTAAGTAGCCGTATGAAAATTGACAAGCAATTCACACACGATTGTTCGCAGTTTTGCCGTAGCCGATATCTAACGCAGTTTTTTTGCGAACATAAATCAACATTTTTTGCCATTTATTTTTGGTCAAACGAAATCGCGAAAGACACGTAGCAACGCTTTTAGTCGACAATTAATACAATTAGGCCTATATAGTGTTTGAAAATCAGTGGTATAACCAAACATTTTAAGGGAACAATGTAACAAACAAAGTAGTCAAAAACGTTAAGCGTGGAGAATTTGGCTACAGTTGCAGGCCCACTGTCTAGGGGAAATGGCATTCTCTAGCTCATCGTAGGTCAGATGGAGCTTCATCGATAACGGTTTGGCGCAAAGGCGTAAGTGCGTACTTTCTATGCGATTCAAACAAATAGTGTCACGTTAACGCACTATTTCATAAAAGCTCACACTTTTGGTATTTAAGATGTTGCTGATAGCAATTCTGGAAACAATAGCGCTACAGCGGTCACGTGACTGCTCATTACACAATCGTCGACACGGACACACGAAGCTGCTAATTGCCTTGCCGCGTCACACCTCAACGTAATGTACCGCCGAAAGGAATTGATTAGCTACCGCAGTTGTTTATGACATTTTGCTCTTTATTAATTTGCAGAACAACGCATAAAATTTACATTATCGCGAAATGTAGCGCTACTGTAAAGGCCAATACAGCAGCAGAACCAGTGAGTGAGGTGCTGAGTTTATTGCATAAAAGTGTGTGCTTTTTCCCACAGGGGAAACAACAGTTTATGATCAGTAAGCCTACATGTTAGCTTTAGCATTTAGCAGAAATGAGAAATGACAAAACTCCGTAAAAAATCCGTATTTACTAACCACGTAAATGAAAAAGTTTAAATGTTATTAACATCATGATAAAGCCAACGGGACGTTCCATATAGGCCCTATGTTTCGGTAAATTCCTTCGAGACTACGTAGGCCTTTAGTGTACACAGTCTGCAGTCACAAGCAGTCGATCTCAGTGACGATAACATAACTGTGAAAATAATGATGATAAAGATGACGTTTAGAAAGTAGTGACAGTTGGCGACGCTGTCGACACGACGTGGTTGATATTAAAATGTCGCGAGAATGCCATTAAGTTAGATTACACGAGATGGGCCAAAAAACTAACACTTTAAAGTATGTTTTAATGCATAGTATTCGCAATTTTTGTGTACGTGCGTATTATTTTAATTACATAACGTCATTCTTCGTCTGGCGATATAAATAAAGTTTTGTTGTATGCGGATAAATTGCAATTTCTTAATAATGATTGGATGCACCAACGACGAACGCTGTTTGATCATTTGATGCACATTCTGCATGTAGAATGTAAATTGTGAGAAATTGGTAAAAAATGTTTAGAATGTTCAAACAGTATAAATATGTCTTGTTTTGCTGCTCATATGGCATTATACTGACGTACTTGCAACGGGCGTCACTTTTTTGGCCAACCAGGTATACGCAATCCGTCGATACACCGGTAGCCCACATGCACTGTATGCGTTAAACACGCACTAAATAAACTGAGAGCAACCACTTAGCTGCAACACTAAAGCAGCGTTTGGCTGTCGACTTTATAAGCCGCGGCTGCAGTTTAACTGCGCGGTAAGTTACCCAGCCGTCCGTCCGTCTGCATAACGCTGATGTATTGTGGCCATAGGATATAGGTTAGGTTAAGTTACTGAAAAGTAATTACATAAATAATTTGCTTGAAGCTGGAACTTAGAGACCTAACATCTGCGACCTCGTCTAGAGTTTCAATTGAAATGCATTGCCTGCGCCGCAGTTCAGATACGTGTACTTAGTTTTCTCTAGTACAGAGTAACGTGTATGACATCACCGAGAAGAACGACGATAAACGCAAACGTATAGCATTACGCTGTCAGACCTTCTGTTCCATACATGTTTCAGGACACCAAAAAATCAAAATTCAAGACATGAATTTTCAGATAGCTCGACAAGTGCAAAATGTGTACACAAATCAATTGTTGGACACTTGCAAAGTTGACATTTCTTTAACTGAACATATTGACAACTACAGATAAGTAAGTAAAAATGAACAATAAATAATCTACCAAGATACCAGAACGTCATATCAGCCATAACTTTTATAATGGGTGAATATTTTTAAATGTAAAAGATTTTCAGAATTTTGACGACAATCTGCTTATTTCGGAACAAGTATCAAATTTTAGGAATTTTAGGACGAGTGAAAGACATGCAGTCTTCACTGTTAGACATGACGACAACTTAAACGCGTCGCGTGCCACGGTTCCTGCATGGGCGGGTCGGTCACACCACGTCTTCCGGTAACCTATCGATGAGATGACCGGCGGCGACTGCGGAGATGTTGTCGACCCGCAGTGAGTCCAGCAATCGCTGACGCTCGTCAAGGTCGCGCCGCGTGTCCCAGTAACGTTTGAACGCCGCGAAGTCATACGCGTCATCATCATCGTCGTCGTGGCAGACGCTAGCGCCGCAGCAGACCTCGCGGTCGATCCAGACATAGTCGTAGCCAGCGCAACGTCTGCGGCAGACGATGACGACCACGGAGACGACGACCAGTGAATAGACAGCGACGATGACAGCAAGGTTTGTCAGTCGTTCGTAGGCGACGTCGACCTCGTCGCCCGAGTCCGCCAGCGACAGGTCGCTCGACGTCACCGCAGTGGAGAAGATTGTCGTCGCTGTCGTAACGTTGAACTCTACGATCCTCTCTGCCGCTGCTGGTGACGACCACACCCACTCGTTGCCAGATGACGTCACGTTCACGAGCGGCGTGGACCAATCAGTCGTGTCAGCGCCGGCCTCTGACGTCACTGCTGACGTCATTGCTGCTGCAGCTGCTGTCGTGTCGGCTGCAGTGTGGAGCATTGTCGACGACGCCGAAAATGGCGTAATCGCTGCTACTCGGATGTCGGACGTCGGCTGCGATTGTACCGTAGCGTTCTGCAAACACCGTATTACTCTATGCGTTATCAATCTTTGTCAGCACAGCAAAAGAAAATAATGTTATATCGTACGGTTATTTTTATCTTCACAAATGTCGCACACCGCGTTTGAGAGAATTTCGTGACGGATAATTATTCGGTTTTCGGTTGCTGCAGATGTAGAACGACGCCAATCTAATCTAATCTAAAGAAATCTGCGTGACACCGGCTCAGCTGTCGCTCGCACGACAACTATAATGAATCCCAATTTCACAGCTCTTATGATACGTCAATCACCCCCTCCTTCTCGCCCTCCCCTCTCTCTCTCTCTCTCTCTCTCTCTCTCTCTCTTTCCCTGTTTTCACTTTTAGACTTGAGTTTAGCTACAGCCCGCCAGAAGAAGAACTGCGCTGATACGAAGAAGTACTTCGATGGGGTATGATGAGTCGTGATACCGGCAGATATAGCAGATGAATTGATGACAACGTTTTGTAGCGTCTCAGCGAAATCACGCGTGCCCGTCAACGTGTATAGGCGTACATGAAAATTCGAATTTTTTTTAAATTTAAAAATACAATTTTGCACCAACTTAAAATTGTTTAACCATTCAAAAATGCAACGAGATTCAGCAGTTACAGTTAGTAACAGTGCGGATTTATAATTTCCACAGTCTTCTGTGTGAAAATGAACTACAGATTACACAGAATGCAATTGATATAGTCTGCATGCTGGAGGTTAATATGCACAACGCAGCTGTCTGAAGTTAACTGCAAAAACTCTTCTTAACATCCGTCACGCAATGGCGACTAATAATGTACGAGTAATAATAGGTCATTCTGACGTAGCAAATACGCCGTAGGCCTACCATCAGACAACCACCGTTAATTCAGTCAATTACGAGATGTCGACGACGAAAACGATCGATAAATGTTTGTGCCAGCTCCAAAATGCCAGTTAGCGTATAAGCGTAATTAACTAAGATATGTTTTTGGCAGTGCTACTCACTGGCCGTTCCATTTCTAAACGCGGAAACGACAGCGTTCTGCAAGTCGTTGCACGCTAATATGTAGTTAAAGTCAATCAGTTTGCTGTGTGGAACTGTGCACCTGCTACGCGCCGTGAACACCGGAACCACGGAAACTATACCCTCGTCGTAAAGATATGCATTCACGTGTCTGTGATACCAATGCGTGTTTTTGTATTCATCGTAACACTGCACGCGTTGTAACTATTAAACAAAAGTTCACGAATAGAAAGGAGACTTAAACAAGAAGCCCAGCTGCCGCTAGGGTGTACTGACCGTACCGCTTACATCCAAAGGCCAGCGTTCGATCCGGTCACGGAAAGAAATTGATTTTTTATAATGACTGCAGTCTTATATACGTTATGGTGACGCTGTTATATCGAACGCTAAAATCAAAGCTATGATATGATGTGGTAATTTGGTGAACATGGGTGATGGTGTCGTAAAGTAGATTCTGGTTACTTTCCTTTATGTGCCAATTAGTTTTTTTATTGTTTATCTTTTTTCTAATCTTCTATATATTTCAATGGTTATCTTTTCTACAGGGTGCGGCAGAAAAAGTAGCCCCTAAAGTTTTTGCTGTTTTCTCGACAACCGTTTAACATTTTAATCTGAAAATTTACAAATTTATTTACTAAACTGTTCTACGGCTAAATGCGAAATAAAATTTGATTCCACTAAAAAATGACAAAGTTATAGATTTTTTAACATGACCGCTCACCGATTTTTCAGCGTGAAAAAATGTTCAAGCTACAACACCAGTTCAGTAGCATCGTTGAAACAAGTCAAACAACACAGTTAACTAATGATCAGATGCCAAAATTCCATTGTCACTGTGAATGTTCGAAGTGTCCACCGACAGCTCCAAGCTCCAACACAAGCCTTCAGTCGCTTAATTTGTGAAGTCTTTCACAGTCTTGTCGATTGGTCCTTGTGGTAGGTTGCTCCAGATAACCTGAAGCGATTCCTCGAGTTCAGCGATTGTTTTGGGCTTTGTTTTAAGCTTGCGGTAGGCTCTAACATTGCACACCACACGTGATAGTCCACCGAGTTTGCATTCGGCGAATTTAGAGGCCATTGCTCTTTTCTGATGAAATCTGGACAATTGGCCCGCAGTCAGTTTCCTGCGCTGCGCGCTGTGAGTGCTGGTGCGCTGTCCTGGTGGAAGATGAATCAGGTGGGCAGCCGGCGATTGCTTGAAAAGAACGACAATTTAGCGATAATTTATAAACAAAATAAATTACTGTTTGTTAAAGCGTCACTGTGACGTCATTGGCAGTAACGTGGTAACCGGTTTTAAAAAATTAAATAGCATTTTTAGCTTAAACATTTTTAATGCTGAAAAATCGGTAGGCGGTCATGTTCAGAAGTCTATAATTTCGTCGTTTTTCAACGGAATCATATTTCGCTTAGCAGTTAGATGTAAAACATTTTTGAAAATGAACCTCTAAAATTTCATGTTAAAATTCCAAGCGGTTGCTGAGAAAACGGCAAAAAACTTTAGGAGGCTACTTTTTTGCCGCACCCTGCATCATAGCTCTCTGATTCCAACTCTCATAATCCAGAAATTTAGCTTCAGAGAAGAGCCTGACGGCTTCGAATTCAGATTCTTAATTTAATATTATGTCTTATAAATAACTAACTAAACTCAAGTCACAACAGACACAGCATCTTTAGAATTTTAATCATGTATTGCGTTTTCTATGCCGCATGTACGTGCCTCTACATTTCTATTACCACCTATATACTAAAAAGCAGCATTCTAGCCGAGCAACTTTGCATTACGGTCAAGAAACGAAGAAAATAAGCCTATGCATTAACATGACTAATCAACTCCAGTTAAAAGAATACAGTATAGAGAAATAATTACGATAAGATGCTTAGCAACGGCCTTAGACAACGGTTAAGAATAGAAAGATCGCACGACCTGTGTGCAGAGTCTGCTGCCAAGACATTTAGCAGTAGCTACAGCAGCAGCAATGCTGTCAGCGGTAAAATAACAATGTTAGCATACAGACTCAAAGCTGGCGGTCAGAGAAAATATTGGCTCAATTTAATTACTTATTCAATGCCTTCAGTATTAGCTAAGCAGCATAAGCATGTAGACCCACATATATGCAAAACGAACAAATTCCTCTTCCTGGACATGATTCCCCCAAAGTAATCCCCACCCAAATAAAATCCCCAGATAAAATCCCCCCTCCCAAAGGCTACATGACATGTAGGACAAAATCCCCCACTATGTCAAAGCATTATTGTCAACAACGTATAGCTCTCTCAAAATTTTACGAAATGTATCTATGAACGCCAGGATACGATTCGGCGCACGTGGGTGATGGCTGCAGACAGCAACTTTGCATTCAACATTGCGGCCAAACCGCTGCAGATTACAATTACTATTAATGGTTATTGACAACGACATCCTATAGGAACTCGTCATCGCCCAATCCAGCGGTACCATTGCCGACCCCCTGCGACGTACGGTTTAGCCACAACATATGCGTTAGCCTACAGACAAACACACATCATATGCGGTACCCATAGTTCGACCAAATGGTCGGATAAAAAGTATAAGTTTTTAACAGACTGTCACATCCCGTTTTACTGATAATCAAAAAACGAAAACGGTGATAGTTACTCCGCCAGTTTCAGTAAGACAGAATGATGGCATTCTCCATAAAAGCCGATATAACGTTAAGGCCCTTTAAGCATGCTTGTGCATCGCATCACAAGCCTTGTATCAGCCAACGTATAAGCTAACACTGCGTCTACGACCAATGTAGGCTACATTGATTGCGTGCGCTTACCGGCATAGCGCTGTGTGAAGATAGATGACAGTTGATCAATGCAGACGAGAGACCACCGGATAATCCTCAAAACAAACGACAGATAGACCGATACATGGGCCGACCAAATAAACGACAGCAACGACCACCGGCTGCATCACGCCGCGTCTAATCGTGTCCGAATCAATGAGAAGATTTACCGTCTCACTGTCTCAGCCTCTCTCTCCCCGACGACTGTTTTGCGTCAGCTACAGACTGGCCACCAACGGCACCAACAGTCAGCATTGCCATGGCACCATGGCGCGTCGTCTGTCGAGTGGCGACTGAATGATGCAGTTAAGCAGACGCCCGCGCTCGCACGCTCCACTGATATACTCGCCAGTCAGCCGAATTTTGAAGCCAGAGATACGCATTCAATCAGCAGGCTATACATATTGCCATTTTTTGGCGTGACGCAAATAACGCAATTTCCGACGCGAGAAAACCAGCTGTCGCTAAGATGGGTCGACCTTACCGTCTATCCAAAAGACAACGTCCGACTTCCGGTCGCGGTCAGAAAGCGATTTTCCAGAGGTGACTTCAGTTTTATACTTGCTGCTGTCGAACGCTACAATCTACGTTATAATTTATGGCACTTCAGCGCACGTGGGTGATGGATGCAGGCAGCAAATTTGCGTTAAAAATTGCGGCCAAGCCACTGCAGATAGAGACATGTTTACTATTGACAATTTATAAAAACTCGTTGGGCCTATCGCCCTATCGGTACGTCGCCGACCGCCTACGACGTGCCGTTTAGCCACAATGCATGCGTTACAGACAGACGACTGACACAACCTGACACGACCGTTGACAACTGACACGACCGTTAGCGCGGCAGACTAAAATGGTTCGCCAGAAACGAACGGCTACTGCTGCTGGCGGCGCTGAGTCAAGTTCTAAAGTGGTAAAACTGCGTGCTGACTTCAAAGGTGACAAAGGGCGAGGAAATGTCCGCTTTTGGGTCATCTG
>Ga0209671_1006862_pt1 | contig 11748 bp, 6 predicted proteins | sample WorMetHERISLAND2_2_FD_187401 | JGI IMG/M metagenome (GOLD analysis project Ga0209671, IMG submission 187401) | Marine gutless worms symbiont microbial communities from Max Planck institute for Marine Microbiology, Germany - Olavius geniculatus... | ecosystem: Host-associated > Annelida >...
ATTTGTTCACGGCCTTTTGTACTTCTTCTACCAGTATATCACCCTGGCTGTCGGCAAGTGGTGGCGAGATGTCTTTCAGCTCTTTGACAAGGTCATTGGATGTTTTCGATGTGCAAGTCCTTAAATGAACATTGCCGTTAACTAGTGTATAAACTTATGTTTTGTACATTTATATTTGCTGTTTTATTAGTAAAATAACGTTTTCCTACAGTTGATCAGTTATGGAGATATCTGGCCATAGATATTTTACAATCACAATCTTGACCGTTTGAGGGCACGTGACATTCAAATGGCAACAAGGGTTGGTTGTGGTGGAATTAGATTGGTCTCATTCAATAACCCGTCCCCCAAAACCTCCCATTAGATGCAAAGATCTTGGACATATTTCTTACAGAAGCCGAATTATAGCCCTTTTGTCTCAAAATTCGTTGCCATGGCAACAAGGGTCGGTCAGGGTAAAATTTTGTTGTCAGCATTCAATGGCCCAACCCTGAAAATCCCCCTATAGACGCCAGGATCTTGCAGATATCTCTAGCAGAAACAGAGTTATAGCCCATTTTGTCTCAAATTTCGTTGCCATGGCAACCAGGAAGAGTCTGGGGTAAATTTGAATGACACAGTTAGATTGGCTATCCCCAAAAACCATACCCTAGAACCAAAAATTACGACTCTATCTTATACACAGCCAAAGTTATGACCGTTTAAAGAATTGTTTAACTTTCCTTATTGTAATTTTTTGGAATTTTTTGAATAAATATGTTAAATATTAATTTGAAATTTTTTAACCTTCAAAAGGCACATCCTTGCACGAGACCACGTCGTTTGAGCCATCGCATGCAAAAATCTGCCGAGGGGTCTGACCTGTAGGTGAGTTGAAAAAAAGGTATATCGCTAGAAAAAAATTTTGCGTATATGTCACCTATTTGCAGAGAAGCCCTCTTGGTCAGATTTACATAAAATTTTGCATGAGTGGTCACCTAGCCGATGTAATCAACTGTGTTAAATTTTATCTCAATCAGATCTGAAGGGGTTTTGATTATGTGGGGGTCAAATTTTTGGCTTTCCCATAGGAAAAAAGGAAAGAGAAGTTGCCGTTAACACATGGCTTGAACTACCGTTCAGCCTGTGAACATAGCATATAAAACATATAAAATCAACACTTTCTAGCTATAATGAAACAGAAGCGGAAAATATGGATCTGAAGATTAAAGCAGTGTTGCTCTCGGTTCAGTAAACGAGACACATGCTGTTTACTCACAGGACACTGGGCGGTATCCTGGATGAGAGGTCGCATTGCTACACACTTGAAGTGTCGTTCTACAGCTACACCACCACGACTGGCTCCACTACAATTACTCAGCCCTACAGTGAAGAAGCCTGTATCTTTTCACACCCACCATGTGCAATGATGTGTCAGTCGATGAGGACACAGTCTTTGCCTTGAGACGCAAGTGTTGTATTTGCGAATGTAACAAAGTAAAAGTAACAGCTCAAAAAGTTACATCATTACAAGTAGAAGTAGGCTACTCGAATTTCTTTTTAGTTGGTTACAAGTAAAAAGTAGCTAAAAGTTAACCTATACTGTTTACTGGTAGAGTAATTAAGCAAGAATTAAGTAGGTAAGTAAATAAGAAAGAAAGGATGTATTTTTACTTTGTTACCTAACAGCTCTTGTACATTTTACCAAGTACCCAAATTGGTTACTTTTGACAGCACTAGTGGCGACGTGGGTTTAAGAAACAGGCAGGAGAGGAAGCTGCCATTTTCCTACAGACACAGCAAATTTCTGGCAGAATTCCAACAGACAACCGCAGATTGATAACAGAAAAGATTATGAACACTTAAAGTTTTAATTTTTCCCTAAAGTTGTCCAAAATGGGGGTTTTCAGCCCCAAATTTTGCATTTTTTGAACGACTTTCTGACAGCCCAAAATTTAGAGGGGGGAGGGCATGATGTGTCCTTATGCCAGTGCTGCACTATTTCTGTGCTAAGAATTATTTGCCTGCTTAACTATGCGGTCAGACATGAAGCTTGGCCAGAATCTGATGAAGACATTCTTTGACTACTACAAAGCGACTGGGTACATTGCTAGCAGACTGCTGGCGGCTGCTGAGTCTGCTGCTCCCAAACAACAATCTCGTGATGGCCGAACACAGTGAGTATACTGCAACTAACTAGAGATATATTAGCCCAAAAATTTTACGTTGCCACCACTCAAACCATGTTTAAGAATGATTTTCTTAAAGTTTTTGACGTCTGGTAAACTTGATCTTTGACGTTTTGAACCTATAATCTTACTTAATATTACTCTTTTTCTGTTTTCAACGCGAGATCTCCGAGGTCCCTCGACTGATCGCCGCGAAATTTTGCCACGTGGTCGGAAGCATGTTCAATTTACAAATGTCAGTCCAAAAGTTTGGGGGCATGGCCCCAAAAAAATTTTGGGGGCGAAAAACACGCTAAATTTGGCCCAATTTCGAACCCCTTCCCACTTTGAGCGCGAATTTCTCTGGAATGGACAGAGGTATCCAAAATCGGAAAACTATTTGACCGACAGCATTTCCTCCTGCGTTGGGCGAAAAAAGTTCGGCGAACTTTGGTCCACTAACCACGGAGATTTAGAGGTGCAATTGTACCCACAAAATCGACTTTTTCGGAAGAACATTTTGGCCCCTAGGGGGTGCTTCGCCCTGAAATTTTTACATGCACTACAGAATGGACAAGTCTTGCTAGCCCAGTCCCCACAAAGAATGAGGGTTCCCCCAACAATTTTTTTTTTCAAAGGGGGTCAAAATTGGCTTATAATTCAGCGTATTAGCGCCTATAACTTTGGGGTTAAGAGGAGTAACCTTATGAAACTTTGCCGTATGGCGTGCCATAAGGAGGGCATTACAACATTTGGGGGAAACCGCCCCCTTAAAATTTGGGAAAGCAAAAAACGTCCAAAATTTGGCGCGATTTAGGACAACTTTCGAATTTGACCGCAATATCTCAAGAACCGGGCGACATATCAAAAAATGGAAACAAACTTCATTGAGAGCAATTCCTGCTGCATTGAACAAAGAAAATTTGTTGAAATTTTGTGCACTAATAAAAAAGTCAAAGACGCAGATGTTGACCCACCCAAAATCGACTGTGCACGCGATTTTGAACAACTTCAGAGTTTGGTCGCGAATATCTCCGGAGCGGATCAAGATATCAACAAGTGCAAACAAACGTGATCGACCAACATCACTACCGCGTTGGACGAAAAAAATTGGTGAACTTTGGTCCACTAACAAAAAAGTTATAGGCGCAGATGTAAACCGACCCTAAGTCAAAAATATGCATTCTGCGTATGCTAATGCGTTTGAGTTCAGGCCACGTGACTTTGCTACCGGGTGAGTTTTAGCCTCCTAAACTTTTCTTCCAGTCGGACTCACATTGGGCTATGCCCCATATTTCTAGTTGGTTTTTGAGTTAATAGGAGCCCATATAGAACAGAGAGACAGAAGTACAGACAGATGGACAAGTTGTGTGTTGCAGCTTATTAGGACAGCTGCATAACAGCCTAATGATGCTTGATATGATTTTGTGTCAGTTAGCTTGGTTTGACTGATCTGCCACTCAGCTAGGCTGTTGCAAATTTATGCCAAATAATTGTTGGACCTTATGCCTATGGAAAGCAGTCTTTTGTTTTTTTGTCTTTGGATTTTATGACTGAGCAAGAAAACTCCTTGGACACCACTAGCAGCATATTTCATAATTACTGTCTGTGTTTTGCATACTTGCAGTTACAGTGAGATGCCAGTATAGCTGATATGTCCATGCATTATGGTTTGAACAACGTTTTGATGGGAATTTTCAACATACGGCATCACTTTCTGGGGCTTTCCCTTCGGCCTCAGACCCACACCGGGGTTTAGCCTTTTGAGCCCACTGGGGGACTTCCATTTCCCGGACTCCCCTAGTTTCACCCCATAGTAAGTTCTTAACCCGCCACTGTATCTGGATAAATAAAACTAGTTTAAACAACAAAACATTCTTCACGTTAGCAATTTGCGGTGTCACATCGCAGAGAAAGCCACATCAAGCTCTAATCTAAACAGTCCCCAAACGTTCACCTTTGAATACGCCGGTCTAATTAACATTGAGGTAACAGACTGGCTCCAATGGTGGCAAAATGCTGTATTGTATGTCACGTGTTGCATGCAGTGGGAATTTTTTTGTGTTAGGAACGCGAGTCGTCTGCCAACAGATCGTCTTGTTCCATCGTCCAGCACAGATGTCATGCCTCAAAGAACTGTGCATGAACCATTCGACATTCGACGGAAATGAACATTCGGGCCATCTGTCCCTTTTGAATCAGTGGAACAAGTTTCACCCCATCCTTCACACTCCCTCTTTCCTTTTCCAGACACCCTTTCCTTATTTTTATCTTTTTCCCCTTTCTACTTTCCATATTTTCCGTGATTCTGCGTAGTACCATAAGCTTCTAATGCTTCAGGGGTAAATCCATAGGCTGCTCTTGATTTTAGAATATTTGGGCCTAGAAAAGCATTTGGTACATTGGTAGCAAGTCAGACAGACGGTTGACACAGTTTAGGTCATAAATTGTACGAACTGCCACATTCAGAGAGCTGAAACTCCCCCTTTCTTTCACGATGAAACATTATTATTGTGCAGACACCCCTGTGGACAGAAGTGTTACTCAGTGAACCTAAATGACTGTTGTAAAGAGTGGCATATATAGGGGGCAAGATGTGATCCCCCTTTTTGTTTCCAAAGGTTAGAAAAGTGGGCAGATTTGTCGTGTCCATCAAACGTTGAAAAACAAAGTGTTTCAACTTCAGGGACTTGACCCTCTGATCTCTGACCAGGGGTTGAGCCCCAGGACCCCCAGACTGGCCCTCGTTAGACTGCTTGTGGATGGGAATATAATCATCATGTGCAATTTCACTATAGCCAGTTTATGAGTTGTGTGACTGTTTTCGTTTATTTTTTTACATATCTCACAGAATCATGCTTACTACATTATGGCTTGCTTTCTACACTCCGATGCATAAAAAACACCTAAATTTATCCATCGTAACTTGAAGGTGGATTATCGGATTTTAATAATTATTGGTACAACTATTCCTGATACAACTTGTCATCAAATGATTATTCAAGTTTCCACCTCACCCAATATATGCTTCTGCACTACCTGGAAAAATCAAAACACATGAAATCGGCGTTAAAAAATTACTGGTACTAACTTGGAGAAGAATAACAAGATTTTAATAGTTTTTGATATAAACATTTCTGACATAACTAACCATCAAATGGCCGTTCAAATTCCCAGCTGGCCTAATGTCTGTTGCTGCATTACCTGGGGAAACAGAACAAATGCAACATAGGTTAAAAAAGAAAGAAAATCAGTAAATTTAATCATTCCATATATGTGGCTTTTAACAGCCCTGATCACAGTCCATTCGACAGTATTTGCAGTGTTATGCAGCAGCAAGTTTATGAGATGCTGTTTAGGAATATCAATGAACTCAAGAAGCGACTGGTTGAAGTCTGAAGCAGAACATCAACGAATAGAAAATGCATCTCTCTGCCTTCTTACACAAATGGCTGATATTTTGAATATTTATTGTCAACAGTTGCACAGCTGGACAATTGGATAAACCGTCAACCAAATGTGCCAAATGTGTGTTATTTGAATCAAATGATATTGCATTGAATAAAAATGTCTGTTTTGTTTTCCTCATGTAGTGCAGAAACAGAGGTTTGGTGAGGCAGGAACATTAATGGTCATTTGATGGCCAGTTGTGTCTGGAGTATTCATACCAAAAAAAAATTGTGGTGTGTTTTTTTATGCCTCACAGTGTATAACTGACTTATAGAGCCTGCATAAAAATTTAGGCCAGTCTTTATGTCACAGTGGTGTGTAATTCATACTACATACACGTATAGCTATTCAGCAGATGAGAGTTACAGAATTTGCTGTCGTAATGTGATCACACATTGTACAGCTGACTGACTGCTCTTCAGATTCTGGGGTGGTTGAATGACTTTAAGAGTGAGGGAGGGAGGTGCATTCTGGTCTTTGTTTTATTTTCAATGTTCTGCAAGTTTTTTTACTGCTTACCAGGTGTAGTCACTTGAAATGATTAGTTAACTGTATTAAAATTATTAGTAGTTGCATCATATTGTACAGCATCCACATCGCATGTTAAATGTGCGGACTAGAGAATAAAGCTCTAAAGTGTCTGAATTCTCAGTATAAGCAGCAAGTTCTACAGGAGGTATGCAGCTTCGTGTGTCACCATAGAAAAAAGGTTGTCAGTAGCTCCTAAAGGTAACCCATCTCACAGCTATGGAACGTCATCTGCCATATGCAATTACACAATGTTAAGTTCCACCAAATACAGGTGAACATGTGCCACCTTAACCCCATCCAGAGTGACCAATACCAGATTTACCTACCCGGGAGGGATGGACAGCTGAGTTGCCTTAGTGGCTGGTTATATACCAAGATGGTTTACCTCTCTGCAGAGAGTCACCCATCCAAGACAGCGACCAGACTGGGAGTTGAACCCACAATCTTTTGACAAAAAGTCCAACATCCAGCCGCTACACACCAAGCCACTTTAAAGGTCAGAATATCTGGCAAGAACATCTGCAGGTTCAGGTAATCGTTTATCATAGTGCAAAAAAATGTGCATGAGTATTTTACCAAATAAAAATTAGCCCTTATGCAACAGGATGGCTCTTCCAGGAATGGAGGTCGGTCGGTTGTTGGTCGGTCGTCGATCGGTCCTCAATATAACATTTATTTCTTATACTCCTCTTCGCTAAATAAAAATCCACATAAGAATATAGTTCAGGTGATATCTCCAAAGAGGTAAATTAAGACTGAAACAAAAAGCTGCTGATTTCAATTAGTAAGTTACTTAGCAGTGTCACATGGGCTATGACACTGGCCAATATGATGGGCCCTGCAACACACATTTTATGTTGACACCAACTTGTCAGCCCATGTGCTGTTGCTGGCCCAACTGAAATTGTCCATATAGTATTATTTGTATAGTAGCATAGTTCTTAGGACCAGTCTCAGGCCAAATTCTTCCCTGATTTGTAAGATAAATGCATTTCAGTTGAGAAAATCAAATTGGAGTTCATAATAAAGCCTTCTGTAACAAACAGTGCTGACTTATTGTTTCAGTAACCAAAAAACTGAGGAAAAACTAGAAAGCAGTCAGAGCCTGCAGACCTCCGCCAAGACCATGTTGTTCGCCCGGTGGCAGCACCACATTCGGTTTGGCAGTGGTTTCCCTTATGCCCCATTGAAAGCAATGTTAACGAAAATTTCAAAGTGATCCAGAATCCAGGATTCCTTCCGGATCACCCCCAAAATTGAATCACTTGTAGTTTTTGCCATTCCCAACATTCCCAGAAAATTTCAGAAAGATCCGTCCATAATTTTTTGAGTTATCTTGCTGACACACAGACAGACAGACAGACAAACAAACAAACAAAGTCTGGCAAAAACATAACCTCCTTAGTGGAGGCAATTATTTCAACTTAATGTTTGGAAAATGACTAAATTATTACGCACTGCACATTTTTATGCTTATTTTACACATTCCCATGAAAAATTCCACCTGTACAAAACATCAAAACTGAACAAACTGATATAGATAAACTGATATAAAACTGTCATAATAAACATCAGTGATGTTTGCGTATCCTCTTGAACCGTGATACATATCCATGATCTTGCTCAATCAAGTCGGGATCGGCTGCGGCAGTGTGACTACCGGCAGCAGGGTCTGACATCGAGGGTACAACAACATCTTCACTGTCATCATCATTAGCTTCGCATTTCTTACCAGCTCGCAGCACAAGAAGATCTTTTAGCAAGTCAAGCTCTTTCGACAGAATGTTTATCTTCCCTTCAAGCTCAACGTTCTCTTGTCGCAATTCTTCGACTTTGGCCATGGTCATCTGTGCCCGTGCACGGCTCTTTGCTCGGCTCTTCTTAACGGCGACGTTGTTGCGTTGGCGTCGTTGTCGATACTCGTGCTCACTCTCTGTGTCCGACTGTGCTGGTCTCTTCACAACACTTCGCTGCACTAGTGGATCCATGCTGCTTTTTGTAGCAGCGGTGGCTTGTTTTGGAGGCATGTAAATGCACTTTGCTCACAGCACACTGTTTACACCCTTGTACAAGTTCAGTATGTGAATGTGACCAACAAAAAATTTAGCTTTCGTTCTTCTTCAGGTCTGCAAAATTACATAACACCAAGTAAGATATTAGATAGGTTTTACAGTAAGTCCAAAAAAAATAAATACCGAAGGAATAACACCAAACTATCTGTACCAGTAGTAGTTTAATATGACTTTTCAACTCCATCTTGAGTTGCAACATAATTTAAAATCTCCAGTGGCAGTGACACCTCTCCATTGTTGGGGCAGCAAATTCTGTAAATGTAAGTCGTCAAAAACATCAAACAGGTGAGATCTGGGGAATTTTGTAACTCTCAAGTCATCCAGAAACAGTGAGGAAAGTCCAATGGAATCATCATCCTAATGCAGCCCCAGCCACTAAGACAGTTTCATGGAATTCTTTAGGATGAGTGAATACATTCTGCTTGAGATTACATAGAAATTCAGAGTTAAAGACCAACTAATAAGCCAATAATCACAGATCTGAGATACAATAGGCCGATGATGGTGCTGCTGCATGCATTTTAATTTCCTTTCTACAGGGTGCGGCAAAAAACGTAGACCCCTAAAGTTTTTTGCTGTTTTCTCGGCAACCGTTTGGGATTTTAATATGAAATTTCACACCTTTATTTACTGATACCTTCTACATCCAACTGCCAAGTAAGATTTGATTCTGTTGAAAAACGACGAAGTTATAGACTTTTTAACATGACTGCCTACCGATTTTTCAGCATTAAAAAATGTTCAAGCTAAAATGCTATTTAATTTTTAAAAAACTCTTTACACGTTACTGCCGATAATGTCACAGTGACGTTTTGACAAACAGTAATTTATATTGTTTATAAATTATCACTAGACTATCATTCTTTTAAAGCAATCCCCAGCTGCTCACCGGATTCATCTTCCAGCAGGATGGCGCGTCAGCACACACAGCGCGCAACGCCATGCAGCACACAGAACTGGCTGCAGGCCAGCTGTCCAGATTTCATCACAAAAGAAAAATGGCCTCCAAATTCGCCGAATATAAACCCAATGGACTATCTCATATGGGGTGCAATATTGGAAGCTTACCGCAAGCTTGAAACAAGAGCTGAACTCAAGGAAGTGCTTCAGGTTATCTGGGGTAACCTGCCACAGGGACTGATTGACAAGGCTGTAAAAGATTTCTCAAATAAGGCAACTGGAGGCTGGTGTTGTAACTTGGAGCTGGCAGTGAACACTTCGAACATTTGCAATACAATGGAATTCTGGCATCTAATCACAATTTAACTGTGTTGTTTCAACAATGTTATTAAACTGGTGTTGTAGCCGAAACATCTTTGAATGCTTAAAAAACGGTAAGCGGTCATGTTAAACAGTCTGTAACTTCGTCGCTTTTTAACAGAATCACATTTTACTTGGCAGTTAGATGTAGAAGGCTATAGTAAATAAATCTGTAAAATTTCAAATTAAATTTCCAAATGGTTGCTGAGAAAACAGCGAAAAAACTTTAGAGGTCCACTTTTTTTCTGCCACACCCTGTAGTTCAAAGTCAAGGCTGCCTAACTACTGCCTGTTGCCCCATGTTTGTAGTTGTTGCTGCAAATGTTGCCCCTGTTCGATAGGTGTCGCCGTCTATGGCAGTCTGCCTCTGAAAATGGTCACAACTCATAACTGCATCATAGAATTGCATCACTACGTGAAATCGATCACGTACAGTATCTAAATAAAGGCATCTTTTGATAACAGCAACACAACACACCGTGACTCTTTCAACTACCAAAGTGTGATATAAAATACGCTGCTAAAACTCGAGAAATATACTAACTGACTTCTAACACTTATTTACATTAACAACAAAAATCACCAAAGAATATTTAACCGCGCACCTTGCATCGATCATCTCAACTAGAGATGTGCAAAAGGTTTAACTTCTTAAACGTTTAAAAAAATTCGTCAGTAAACAAGTATTATCTATTTGTCATTGGCTTTTTATCGAACTTTTTACGTTTTCTGGTGATATATTTTTACATAAAATAAGGGCAGGCATGGCCGCATTTTGATGCAGAATGTTTGTACTTGAAGCGAAGCAAGCAATGGTCAACTTGGGCGGAGAATTTTGGTCGTGTCACTCGTGTGTTATGGGCCTTAGGCCTACCAGTGTTACCGGGTTACTGTTGTCATAACATGTAAGCCTATGCAGCCTACGGTGCTAGTACTATACCTCTCGTTGCCAATAACAAGACATAGCCTAATTGACTGATGAAGTCACTCAGTTGACCTAAACGTATCACCCTATGTTTAGGCCTAATGCTAATCCAGACTAGCCTAAGCTCCAATATGCTGAACGAAGGCCTACAGATGGCCACGCCAACTAATAAGTCTCATGCATGCAACGCAGAGTACAAGGCAGGTGTAAGGCACTCTTTCGAAATTCCGTGACGTAACTCGTGAGAAATTTACGACAACCGGCAAACCATATTCATTTATGCACGCTTCCAAAAATAAACCTACGCAGTATACGCAATTACGCATTACGCAAAAGTAACAAAACAGATAGGCCTATTAAGAAACCCAGCTGTCGCTAAGATGGGGCCGACCGTATTGGTTGTCACTGACCTTAAATGTCATCCAAGGTCGATGATTTCTATGTCATCTGAAAGGGCGTATGCCACTTCCTACTAGTGATTAATAGTAACCTATAGCCGTATCTCTTACCATTTCCGAGATATGGCCAGTTTTTCGTTGAAAAATGCGCGTAACGGCTTTTGTCATCCAAGGTCATCTATTTATATGTCATTTGAAAGCCCTGCATTATGCGACTTCCATAGTGATCAATAGCAATGTAGACCCTATCTTGCATCGTTTAGCCATAGTACATCCGTGACAGACAGACGGACGGACGACAATCACGACAAAAGGCCGACTTTAAGCTTACAGCTTAGCGGTCGGCCCAAAAACGTTAGCCACACAAAAAAACTGATTGTAGGTAGAAAACGTTTAAAAAACTAAAAACAAGCTAATCGGAACATACACTGTGAGGCATAAAAACACACAAATTTTTTACTATAACTTGAAGAAGGGTTATCCAATTTTAATAATTTTTGGCACGCATATTCCTGACACAACTGCTATCAAATGGCCGTTCAGTTTCTCACCTCATCCAACATCTGCTTTTGTACTACCGGGGAAAAACAGACCAGACAAAATATGCATTAAAATCAACAACAAAATTTTATAAAATTTTATTTTTCCGAATATGTGGCCATTAACAGCCAATCAATTACAAGGTTTGACTGTTGTGTAACAGCACATCTATTAAATAGGCCTAACATTCAGGAATATTGATGAATTCAAGAAGCAACTGGTGAAGCTCTTCTACCAGTCAGTTACTTGCAATTCCCCGGCATAACTTATCCTTTGGTTCTCGTTCCTTTCGCGTCTCTGCTCCGAGAATTTGGAACTCCTTAACTCCTCGAATTCGTCAATGTCAAACCTTGGCTACATTCAGATGTCACTTAAAGACCCACTACTTTCAGTCAGCCTTTTCTGCCACCTAGCGTCCATCATCC
>Ga0209671_1006863_pt1 | contig 11748 bp, 5 predicted proteins | sample WorMetHERISLAND2_2_FD_187401 | JGI IMG/M metagenome (GOLD analysis project Ga0209671, IMG submission 187401) | Marine gutless worms symbiont microbial communities from Max Planck institute for Marine Microbiology, Germany - Olavius geniculatus... | ecosystem: Host-associated > Annelida >...
ACGTCTGTCGACATTTATTTCCTTAGCAACGACTTTTCGCCTTAGTTACGATGTAAACAGACAAGTTTTGAATTGAAGGCTTTACATTTTTTTCATCTGTAAAAGATGACCAGCGCCGAAGACGATCACGACAAAACGCCACAAACTAAATGCATTTTTCTGAACTACGTTGATTCGTATCAAGGAAAAATTTTTGCAAAGGTGTGTGCAGTGCTTAGTTTGTTTACTACGTTTAATGAATCAATAATTCTAGCGGTAGGTCGGCGATCTTGCTGTTAGCACTGGAACATTGCTAGAAGTAGATCGGGTAGGCACATTATTAGGTACACGCTGGAACTTATGTTCCTGGTAGTCATAGGACCATGCCACGACACTGTCACGCATTTAAATCAAGCTTATTCAGTATTATATCAGAGTCCATCTCAAGCCATATCTGTTTCTTTGTAACACAGACTTAAAAATATATTGTTTTTGAATTAATTTGGTCATGATAACGGGACGAGTGGAGTTTACTGGGCGCCATAAGAATACACCTAACCCTAATTCTAAACCCTAACTCTAACCCTAGGCTACACCTAACCTTGACCCTACACCTAACCCTAACCCTAAACCCTAATCCTAACCCTAACCCTATTGGTAGTTATACGGTATATATGTGAAATAATAGGCGCAATGTATTCCTATGGCGCCCAGTAAACTCCACTCTACCCCATGATAACAAAGTGACTGATATTTCAGTCCCAACCACAGTCCTGGTAATGCAGTGAAGAAATATGGCTGCACTTTTACATTAATAATGTGATACATGTAATTAGATAGAGTGGCGATCTACCACTAGTAATTTTCTGCTCACTAGTGCGAGATCGCCGATCTACCCCTAGCACTGACCTTAATGAATTCAGTTTCAGTATTAGCATTGCTTTCGAAGTGGAAGAACAACCTAAATTTCACCATTTGCACTCTCTATCAGGACAGTATACGCACCGGTGAGTACAAACACTACATTGACGCACATCGGTACATTGACACATCATCGCCCAGTAGTGTAGTTTCTCTGTTGGCCGCTGTTGCCGTTGGTGTGCGGCGTGCCTGGTAGGCCTGACTGACGTCTCTACCGATGTAGTAATTGTAGACGCCCTATACGCACTAGGCTTATATACTGCCATATACCATGCTGCCAGGGGCGTCTTCTGTGTTAAAAGGGGTGTAGGACATTCCCCCAGACATGTTCCCTCGAACGTTTCCCCCTCTTTTTTCCAATACCTAGACGTTTACCTTTTTCCTTATACTGTTACATGAGGATAGCGTACGTTAGCTATCGGCACTGTCAGTGTCAGCATAGTGAGTATCAGTAGGTCTAAATAATACATCAAACAAAACACAAGTCTCAAAAAGTCTCCAGTCTCAACTTCTCCAAAATCAACTACGGATGGTGACATCAAAATACCACTTTAAATGCAGTGTGTTTGCCACAGCAAGGAGCGTGTCTGCAATCTATCGAATTTTGCTTCTTTATGTACACAAAAATAGATGTGCGTTAACTACTTATACTTTCCTGGTTTAATTTAGATAAAATTGAGTTCAATCATTTTGTGGACATGTAGGCCTACGTCCCTAATTGTCACGCCTACTAAAACTCATTGTGTTTGAAAAATACTCAATAGCCATGAGACTTCAAAAGCAAAGTCGCTTTTGGCATTGCAAGGAATTTCTGTTTAGACTTGGCACTGATTCTGATAATATGTAGTTACTGGCCTAGGGGGTTTGTCCTAGGCACTCGAAAAGCAAGAAAGAAATGTTCAGGCAGGGAAATTTTTGACGGAAACGTCCACGGTTACAGGCCCAGGGGGATGTCCATTTCCCCTAAAAAGTAGTCGGGCAGAAGTTTCATTTTCTGACAGATGGCTGTAGAATGCAGATTCCCAACATATGAGGTTATGAATGTTCAAAATTTTATTTTTGAAGCTAAAATTTTTTTTAAAATGGGTGTTTTCTAGCTTCAAATTTTTCTAACAACTTCTGACAGCCCAAAATTTAGGAAAACAGTTGTCTCTCTTGCCATTCACCCTCTGGCACAGTGCCATTGTGTGTCATTGTCTGCAGTGCTGTGCTGTAAGCATAGTCATTGGTGGCTTTGATCAACAAATTTCGTAAACAGTCATAAGCCATCATTGTTAGCATCGTTTCAACCTGAGAGTATTCATTGAGCCAACTCACAGTTTTTGATTAGTCCAATGGTGTCATTTAATTGTGATATTTTGGCCAAAAAAACTTATAACTTACTTTTGTGCATTTTGATGAATTACTGCTGTTTGATTGTGGTGCTGCTTTCACAGTACCTTTCCCAATGTGTTGTTGGAGCAACACTGCAGCCAGCCGAAGATGAGGAGGAAGAGGTTGCGGAGGACAATGATGAAGAAAAAGAACCGGATGAAAGCAAAGCTGGTGCTTATGAAGTTATTGGAACTCTCAGCGATCCCGCAAGCCCAAAACCAGACTTTGTGAAAGAGATAGTTAAGGTGCATAATGAGTACATGCTTAATAGGCCTATGTTTGTATTGGTGTATTAATGCTTAAACTAATAAAATATTTCTTGATAATGTTATTTGATATAACAACTGATAACTGATCTTATGCTGTTGCATGTCTGTGTGCATCTATATCAGTGTGGTTCTGTTATCACTTTAGTGGAATGAGCAACATTATATGTAAAGCCACATTAAATTTGCACACGAGTTGTATTTTAATACTGTGTGATGTGATCATTTACATACTAATATTTTGTTCTGTCATTTTGTGTTTAGTTTGCAAACAGGGATGAATTGTATGCACAGCTGGCTAACTGTAATGTAGTTATATATAACATCACTGAACATGCAGATCAAGTAGAAGAAGCTACCTGGGTTGTTTCACGTATGCAATCATTATTTGTTAAATTGTTATTACTGTGACATGATTTTTTTTGGCTAAAGCTTTAAGTTTTTATGCGTGAAAGCAGCTACTGCTTTTAGCGCATCTTAGCCATTGCAATTCTGTCTGTTTGTCCATCTGTCTGTCCATCACACGGGTGGATCAGTCAGATGGGATCACCAAATCTTCACTGTCGACTGTCTGGAAAACTCTAGTTTCAGGAACCGTAAAGCTTTTCTATAAATTCGAAGGGGGTCATCCTGAACTAGGGCGCTAAATGAAAAGGGGGGTGGGCAAAATTTGCAATTTTTGGCCAATAAGTCGCTGTATCTCAGTAACGGTGCGAGATAGGGCCTAGGTTACTGTTAATCATTAATAGGAAGTCGTACATTGGCTTTCAATTGCCATTGAATTCAATGACCTTGGATGACCTTGAACGCCAAAATAGGGGTTTTATGGATTTTTTGGGCGATTTTGGGCTGCAACACAAATCTATATCATTCACAAGGGGGCGCCTCGACAGAACTATCGTTATGCGATCCGTTCATCCAGATAGAGAATTTGATATTTGTATATTAACTTAGCATGAACACCGAAATTTTCAGCTAAACTACTGAACTGGAACTGCTATAGGCTTTCGCCCGTCTCGTGAGCATTAGCTCAAATTTATTGTTACATACTAAGTATTTTCAAGTGAATATTGTTGAATTAGTTTAGTATGCATTAGATACATGTAGCTTTATAGCTAAATTTATAGTTCTGATTGTGACTGATGCTGGAGACATTTGCTATCATTTTGGTAAAATAATAAATACCATGCTGTTTTAATTTAAACAATAATACATCATGTAGCAATGATATTTTTAAAAATCTCAGGAATTGACAGTATTGCAGATACAAAATACAGAGATTTAAGTGATTGTAATTTATGTTATTTTCGTCTTTTATATATTTTTGGGTCATTTTAAAACTGTCATAGTAAGTACTTTTAGCAGTGAACCAAGTTAAGAACTGCAGTTTTATTATTTTTTTGCTATTAATGATATTTTGCTAGAGCTGCATTCTAATCTTGAATCATTCGACAAAAGCAAGCCTCGGACATTTATTCTGGTGTCAACAGTGTTAACGTGGGCTCGCAGCAAACCTCTTGATCCGGTCAGACATTTTATAGTATTTTAGTCTAAATTACTTGCAGACTTTTGGAGATATTTGTAAATTGTTGATACACAATTTATTTACATCTACTTCTGTAGTTTTATTATACGTATGGTACAGTGTTTCCACACATTTTATGAACAGTGGTTATTATTATTTAAAGCAGTAACAATATTATTTTAAAACTGCTTTTGTTGAAATTATTTTTGTTAAATGTGTGCTTCATAACTGATGATAAATTAATCAGTCATTTTTATTGATCACTGTCAGTAATTTTTAGTAATCACTCACCTTGGAATTATATGAATGACTTAAGTTTCATAAATGAATTAAATGAAGTTTACTTTTGTTTTTATTTTTTGCTGTTAAACATGATTGAACTCAATGCATACTGCCACAACTACTTAATCGGGGGCAAATGTGTCTTATATTTTGGGTTGTGGATGAAGCTTACTTGTAACGCAGTGCAGCAGTCACTTTTTGACATTTTTACTTAACAGGAAGATCCAGAAATTCCGTTTACAGAAGATGATTATCGGCGGCGTAAACCACATCCAAATTTTAAGGAGCACATTAGTGCCGAGAAGATGGTGATCAAATATGGCAAAACGGTAAGTTGCTGTCACTGTTTCATTGTGGATTAGTGTTTAATTTATGTAGCAGTTTTTGCGCATACCAGTTCTCTAACGTTAGCTAAATTTTGCATTTAGGTTGTTTTTTTGAGTTTCATAAAGATCAGTTGAAGATGTCAGAGATGTGAAAGTCGAAATTTAAAAAAAAATTCCTCCTAATGGTTGACAAGTGTCGGTGCTTCTCGTGGTTTTTCTGCCTACTGGTTTTGTGCTAGTGGTGGGCTAAGAAAATGACATTAGTAGTAGTTGCTGTTGTGTGTTACATATTGGCATTATTGCTGAGATCTGCTTAGACGGCTTCTGAATGTGCAGAGTAAATCAAGGCTGACTACATATGTAGTTGCATCTGGCATGACATATGGTGCTGGTGAAAATATTTTTCATTACCTCTTTAAGGCACGTTGCACTACGACTTGTGTAATTTTTCATTTTACTTAGAATATTTAATGTTTTACTTATGGTTGGATATCATTTTGTCATTTTGATCATTCTATTGCATGATAAGTCAATATTGCAAGATTTTGCCACGTAATTCTTATATCGTACATTTTTCTGATTTTATCAGTATGTATTAATATAAGTCGTGAAATGTAACCTGATAAATGACAAACTCACAGCAATTTTTGCAATTCAGATAATGTAGTTTGTAAACGTAATGCTGTTGTCAATGTTTTGAGTCATTTTACTGTAATCATTAATAATTATTACTTTACCATTATTATTTTAGTCTCACAATTATTATTTTCATCCATGCTTAACAGTAAAGTCAATTTTTTAAATTTCTGTGTAGATTTGTGTTGTTTTTTATTGCTGAGATTAACAGGCAGCATGGCACAATGAGCCTGAACTGGTTTGCTACGGTAAAGGTCGCAACATTGTTCCAACGATTCACATTCAGGATTTGGCTGCGTAAGTTGAACTTGCCAGTTTCTGTGTGTTTACAGAATCAGCTGTATGAAGTGTATAGAGCAATTTTATTTTAAGTTGCACATAGACATCTGCATCTACTTCAGCAATTTCTGCTCTTCATAAAACTTACTTTGGAGGTTCTGGCGTAACTTGAATTAACTCCATGAAAATTGGATGATTAAATAACAAGAAGTCCAGCTGTTGCTGGGAAAAGCTGACCGTACTGCCTACATTCGAAGCCCAACATCCGACTTCCTATCATGGAAAGACTGCGATTTCTCGGAGATGACACAGCTTTATCCATGCTATGTTAACAGGCTGCTGCTTTCGAAAGCTACAATTAATCGTAGTATAACACACATCGCACACGATGACACTTGGTTATCTCACCAGGCATTATAAACAGCAACAGTAGTAAATAACCAGCAGAAATATCAGATGCTGGTTTCACAATTTTTTCTCATAATAAAAATGCCTTGCTAGGGAAGACATGCTACAGCCTATACAGTTTCTGTTGCAGTGCTGACCTTCAAGGTCATCCAAAAGTCAATGATTTTCAAGTCATTTGAAAGCCAATATGCCCCTTCCTATTAGTGATCAATAGCAACCTAGGCCCCATTTCTCACCATTTTAGAGATACGACTATTTATAGCTTGAACAATTTTATTGAAATTGCCAAATTGCTGCAGATGGAGACATGGTTACTATTGACAAGCCTATAGGGATTTGCCAGCTCCCTATCTGTTAGCACTATCGCTGACCACCTACGACTTACCATTTAACCACAATACTGCACGATTGGCATACTGTAGTGCGTTATGACCCTTCAAAGTCATTTGTGGTCAATGATTTTCATGTAATCTGAAAGGGCATATGCCACTTCCTATTAGTGATTAATAGTAACCTTGGTTACATCTCTCACCATTTCCGAGATATGGCCAGTTTTTCATTGAATTTTCTATCCCCTCTATTCAACCCCTAATTTAGAAAGGTCCCCCGTGCACTAGATTGATGAAAATTTGCGTACCCATGTTGAAGGTACATGGCTAAATAGTCGTGTGAAAAGTTTTCCCCTACGACGTAATGCTTAGCCACAATACATCCGTGATAGACGGACAGATGGACGAACAGACAAAGGACAACACTGATACTATTTGCTTAGCCATTACTTAAGTACGGTCAGCTAAAAATTGCAAGTAGTAGTATACTGGCTGTAGAATAATTTGTTATCAATTAAATAAGTGTCGGTTATTGGTTACAACACATAACTGCATTAGTCATGATCAGTGATATCACTGATATTTAACTAATTTAGATGTTTTTAGCATGCTGCAGAATATCGCTGACAGTCGACCCAAAGTGCACTATATTATTGCTGTTGATGATTCCAAGACTAAACTGCGCAGCATTGTAAAGGTAATAATGTCCAGAAAAACTTTTGAGTAACGATATATAATATATGATGTATTATAATCGCTGACCGATATTGATATTGTGCTAGTTTCCGTGCTTGGTAATTGACACATGGTAGAATTTTATCTGCTTGAAACATTCAGTATTTATTGAAAAGAACATTACCGAGTGTTATTAAGCACTTCAAGCGTGAAATGCCTTTTAAGCCAGAAGTGATAGGCTTAGTGATTAGTGATTAGTTCAAACGACACTTTAAAATTGCGTAAGATCATAAGTTATGCCATTTGACAAGCAAAGGGAATTGCGTGACTAAGTGAGGTACTAATAGAGTTTATGAGCTGTACTGTTTATTGTATTTGTATACAGTACTTGCGTTTTTGCATATGCTCTACTGCTAGTTTATTTCATTTGCATGTAAATTACATTGGCTGGTGGCTTGGGTAGCGGTAACGTGTTTCATCCGATCAACAAAGTTACTCTATGCCGGGCAGGGTTAGTACTGCGATGGGTGACCACCTGCGAGCAGGTAAACCTTCTCGGTATGTAACCAGCCACCTAGGTCAACTCAGCCTTTCATCCTTCCAGAGTAGGTAAATCGAGTACCGGCCTATCTGGCTGGGGTTAAGGCAGGGTACGTTCACCCGTGTCAGGTGGCAGGTAACACTGTGTGATCCCATACGGCGGGTGACGCTTTGTAGCTCTGGAATGGGCTTCCCTCAAAAGCTATAACACCACCTTTTTTACATATAAATTTTGCAATTTGTGTTTACTGTGTAAACTTCTCTAGGCAGTTAGCAAGGCGCTTACAACAGGAAATATCACACATATTCCTACAACTGATGCACTACTCGACAGAAGCTTAAGGGTATGTAAACTTTCAACTGCATGTTTACTCTTCGCGTGCTACGTTCCTAACATAGCGAAGAGGTGTATATGAGATCAGTGTAATATTGAGGACCGACCGACGACCGACCTCTGTTCCAGAAAGAGTCTTCCTGGAAGAACTTCAAACGGCCATATCTACGTAATGGTGCCAGATAGACACATGGTCACTAAGGACCACCCATAGGAAGTCGGACCCCGGATATCTTTGAGGTGCCATATCTCCATAACAATGCCAGATAGACGCATGCGTTGAGATATAACAAGACAAATGGCAACTATTGTCATTGACCATTGTTGGAAATTTTCCTCTTAGTTCCTAAAATCGGGCAATATTGTATGAACTTCAGGGAGACAATTTCCAATAACGAACTTAACGCCAGTCACTATTAGTTTAATATTAAACAGGTTTCAATTATACACCGTGTTTGTAATATAAGCTGAAAGGAACGAAAAAGCTCATAAAAGAATACAAAAGAAAATGATGCGTGTGAGGAGCACATTAGATTGGTCACAATCTAATAATATTTCTTGTTCGTTTTTATTAATCTACAGAAAAGTCTACATTTTTGTAACAGATGCAGCCCGTATTTTTTACAAACATTCAGTATTTGCTTAACCAGACACCTGTGCTAGAGATAATCCAGCAGAGGTGAAATGTTTGGACAGTTTTGTTATAAATTTGTTCAGTTTTTAGTTCCTTACCTTTATTATGCCTTTTGTGCATCATTGAAGCGGACTGTTGCAGTTTTGTGTGCACGAATGTGTCTTTGTAATAAGTGGTTAAAGAATAAATACAGAGGTGCGGATGCTAGTTTGGCTTCGGGCCCCCTTTGGTGGTTTTGGGCCCCTTGCTGGATCTTTTGGGAACTTAAGGTAGGGAAACGCTTTGGACTAAAAACTAGAGGTGGGGGAACTGCGTTCCCACACGTCTTCCCATACTTTAACCACTGTATGTAAAATTAATACTCATACATGTTAGGGACATTTTTCTTTCCTGTTATGACTAAAGCGGTTTGTCACCAGCTATCATTGTATCGTAACTGTATGCAGCAAGATCACTTTGACATGCTGCTGGTCAATTTGCGAATGGATTCCACGTGCGTCAAGGAAAGCATGAACATCAAGTGGATTTCCGAAAACGGAATTGTTGAAAATATGGCAGCAGTCGTCAAGGACTTCAAAGAAACTCGAGGATTGCTGGTAGTTTTTTTTATATCAGTTTATATAGTTGTCATAAGTTGTTTTATATTTTAGTTTTTTATTGTCATCATCTACAGTGGCTATCAAAATGCAGAATTTCAGCATGTAACCTCTAAGTGACCTTTTCGGTGTTTTATACTACAATGTCTTATATCATAAAACCACGTACAACCGTGCCTGTAGTGTCTGATTGACAGCAGTAAAGATTGGTCAGTGTTGGAGTAACATCTTACTAAACAACTTTTAGTTTGGTACAAAACCTGTTTGCTATCCACTGTGCTTCCTTGGAGAGGCTTTTTAGCTGAAGTGGGTGGTGTTTTTTCTTCTGCGTTAAAAGTTGATATTATAAAAATGATGATCGTTTTTACGCTTTTGCAATGTCTTGCAGTTCCACATCAGTAGGCTATGTTGTCACTTGAGTGCAGCCACTCCGTGTACTGATAACTGGACCGCCAGCTGCAGGCAAGTCGACCATCATTGAACAGTTGTGTGCTCACTACAAACTTCATCACATCAAGATCAAAAACGTCATCGATGATGCTATTGCTATGAGGGTAAATTGCATTCATGGGTTACTGTTTAAAGTTGTTTAGCCTAGTGGTCGCATTAACGCATTCGAGCCAGCTTAGTACTAAGATGGTTCATGTTGACCGTTTGCTGATATAGGCCTATCAACTTGGTGTTTGAGCATGCCACTGATGCAGTCTAACTCAGCCTGGCCATTCTACTGTGGGTCGGCAAAATTAGTACTGGCGATGGTTGCAGCCACCACTAGAGAAAAACGGCAAGTTTAAGTAACAGTAGACCCTGCTATACTAGGACCAAGTAGATTAAAGGTGCTAGCTGTTAAAAGAGCTGTCAATCTAGCCGAGATGAGCTCCCATGCCCCGGACCTGGATTTTTGTGTAAATTTTTCTCACTTATTGAGTGACATGCAGCATCGTGCAGCAGCATGGAATGAACATCAATTCGGGCAGTGATTATCTTAGTGATAATGCTGCATATTTATTGACACGTGTTGTTTTTGCTGGTGAACAGCAAAAGTATCTGGAGGATCGTGCCAAGGCGGAGCTGGAGCAGGAAGCAAAGGAAAAGAGAGAGACTGAGAAAGTGGCTGCTGATGACGAGGAAGGGGAGGAGGAGGAGGAAGAAGAAGAAGAAGAAGAGGAGCAGGAGGAGGAAGATTTGAGTGGTGAGTATGAGGAGCTGTTGGAGACGATCAAAGAGACCCAGGAGCAGAACAACGGACGTCTCGACGATCCGCTCGTTATTAAGTTCTTCCGCGAAAAACTGCTTTCGAAGCCGTGTCAGAATCAGGGCTTCATCATTGACGGATTCCCAAAGACACTGGAGCAAGCAAAAGATCTGTTTGCAAGTAAGCTGCAGCTATTAAACAAGGAGGCCTTTGGCTGCAGTGCCAAGAGCAGGCCTCGAACTATCTTTCCAGTTTATCTGAGACAAACCGGCATTATTTTTTTAACAGTATAAGCTAAGAATGTGGAAATTAGCGATTAAGTAATTAATTATTAAGCTTTAATTGACAAAAATTTGATTAAATTTTGTGATTTCTTAACGGCTTAAAATGACTGATGATCAGCATTTGTGATCTAATTTTATTTTGCATAGGACATGTCATTGTCAACATTTTCCTTGTATATTGTTACTTTAACACGCTGCACTTTTGAGCTTTACTGTTAAATTGACTCCTTTTACGTTTTCTTACTTAGGTATTTACTAGTGTCGAAAACAAGCTAATAGCTATAGGAACTGGCGACGCCACGCTCAACGTAAAAAAATTGCGGCCAAACCGCTGCAGATTGAGACATGGTTATTATTGACAGCCTATAAGAAGTCGCCAGCACCCTATTCGATAGTACCATCGCCGACCCCTTACGACTTACCGTTTAGCCACAATACATCCGTGACAGACAGACGACGGACGGACGAAAAACGAAAACTGCCCCATAGACACGCTATACACTGTAGCACGTCGAAAACGACAGTGAATAGGCTAAGTATAGGGCCTAACTAGAAACACAGATATCGACAGAAGCTGATAAACTTCGTCGCCATTAGGCTAAACGTCAAGTTAGTATGCCTCTTAGACACGACTGAAATTAATTAAAAAAGAAAGTAAGAACCAAACTCCACTGCTTCGATTTTGTACACTTTGTTATACTGCGTATGTTGCACGATAAATCGAAGCAAGTTGGACTTGGGCGACGGACGGTGTGTGCATGCTTTGTAGGCCCTTATGACTGATCTGAGTACTACGACAGACAACGACGGACGGTCGGGCAAAATTCGTAAAATGCGGCCTGTTATAATAAGTACGGTCGTATAAATAGACCGCGATAAATAGCTGGGCTGGCTAGAACCTCGCCAGGTCCTCGACCTTGTATGCGTTCGTGAAGCGTTACGCAAGCAGTCGGTCGCTAGCAGTCGTTGAGTAAGACTCTTAAACTATCTATCTGTAGTTGTTGGGCCAAAGTTTATTGGAATTTTTTCGGCGAACGCGGGAGGAATATTTTCATCCGTTCCGGATATATTCGCCACCGAAGTTTGAAGTCGTCCGAAATCGCGCTAAATTTTGCATGTTTTGGCCTCTAAATTTTTTTTCGAAGGGCCCATCGAAATTTTGGAC
>Ga0209671_1006864_pt1 | contig 11747 bp, 16 predicted proteins | sample WorMetHERISLAND2_2_FD_187401 | JGI IMG/M metagenome (GOLD analysis project Ga0209671, IMG submission 187401) | Marine gutless worms symbiont microbial communities from Max Planck institute for Marine Microbiology, Germany - Olavius geniculatus... | ecosystem: Host-associated > Annelida >...
AAATTCGAGAATCACGCTCACATGGTGGCGATCTACACCGTGTTTTACAATTTCTGCAAGATTCATAAAACCCTGCGAGTAACGCCAGCCATGGAAGCCGGATTATCTGATACAGTCAGGAATGCGGGATGGATTGTGGAATTGATGGACGCGCGGGAGCCGCCGGCGAAGAAGAGGGGCCCGTACAAAAAACGGAATCAGGAAAATTCAAACTGACGCACTACCGAATTCAGATTCAATCATCGGGAGGAAAACTTATATGATATAATACTCATTTTACTGAGAGAAAATCCTCTCTAAAGTTATCTAGACCCTAAAAAAGATATGTTAATGCAAAGGGGAGAGGATTGCCTGTCGAAAAACCAAATCTACTAATAGGTCATTTCATACAATTTTGCTGGTTGTCATTTCGAGCGCAGCGAGAAGTCCTGGTCCCCACGGAGGAGGGATCTTGTGCCTGAACAACACCCTATACCTCGTAAGATCTCTCCCTTCGGTCGAGATGACATGCCGTACGGCAATCTGTTCCCAATTTTCCAGGTTCCAGTCGCGTCAAAGCCGAGGGCAAGCGGGGATCGAGCAGAATTGCCTCTTGCTCCAACCAGCGCTTTTCCGTTCTCAATTCGGTGATAAATGCGCCCTCGTTTGACCGTTGCGGCTCCGGCCATCCCCCGGCCAGCGGCAGTCCGTGGCTGTCCACATAGTCCCGCCACCAGGATGGCAGGAACAACCGGGGCCGGCGTTGGCTGTCACCCAGGGTCGCGAAGATGTCCAGGCCCTCGGGATCCAGGTCGCCGAAATGCCACCAGGGCACGGCTGGCGGGAGCTTGACGATGAGGCGCCGAGCCAGGCGGCTGTTCCAGCCGGGCTGGTGGACGATCAAGGCAACGTCGGGGGCCGGCAAGTCGATGTATGCCCCCAGATTCTCCACGGTCATGACCCAGCGAGGCGTCTGCCCGCTCAGCGCCAGACCGTCATCCATGGCCCGCTGGGGAATAATCAGCTCGCCGAAGCGGCTTGCCCAGTCGTTGCAGTCCAAGGGCGGGTGACCTCCGACCGCCAAACGCAACCCGCGATTGGGGCGGATACGCAGGATGTCGTCCTGGGTCAGGGTCAGATTTTCCCGGAGCGGGGTGTCGGTACTGCTGGCCTTGGAGTGAGCACCGAAGCGCGCTCTCCAGGTCTTGTGATGCAGGCGAGACGGCAATGCGGCCAGCGGCAAGGTCCGTCGATGCAGAATACGTACGCCCGCCTCGTCGTGGGGAAGACCCGCCCGGTCCAGGTCGGCCAACGTCGCTCGCCACCCCGGCCAGACACTATCGAGGCGTTCTTCCATCGTCGTCCGCCTCGCCGGGTTGAGGACAAATTGCTTCCGTTGTTTGCCTTGACCAAGCCAACCAATCTCCTGTAGCCAATCCACCAGTGCGGCGTTGCCCTGGTTGCGTTGGACCTCGCCGGTCTCCAGGATGTACACCAAGACCCAACGCAGATCGGGTCGGCGCCAGTCGATGGCACTCACGGGGAAGAATCCAACATGCGCCGCCCCCGCACCACGACCTCTTCTTTGCCGCTGGCGTCGGTGCGCCGCACCATACGGTAGATGTGTCCTCGCCGCGCCCGGTCCGCCGCCGGCGCAGCGGCCAGCAGTTGTACCTGCATGTGCTCGCAAAACTCGGTGAGGGTATCGAGGGAATCGGGACTCAGTCGGTTGGCCTCGTCCAGGAACAGGAATCGCAGGGCTCGACCGGCCTTGCGCCCCCTGAGCAAGGCGGCCTGCTGCTCCCAGGCATCGAGGATGACGATCAATACGGCGGCGCCGACGCCGATGGACTCACCGGTAGACAAGGAACCCGCGCGGACCTCCGCCCAGGTCTCCGTGCCGAATCGTTGTACCTGAACCCCGAGACGGACATACTGGCGGTAGTCCAGCAGCCGGTCGCCCTCGACCTGACCACCCCCGACATGACGGTAGACCGAGGTCATCAGTGCCTCCAGGTGCTGGTCCTCGCTGAAGAGATCGGGCTGGGGGCGCATGGCCTCCAACAGCTTCTGCATAGTAGCGTGGCGCTCCATGTGGATCTTCACCCCCCGGATGGAGCCGAAACGCACCCGTCCCAGGCCCTTGTTCAAGCGAGTGATACGCGTCTCTTCGCGGCGGATCTTGACCTGGATACTCTGTGAGACATCCTCGGCCTTATGCCGCAGGTCCTGCTCCTGATCCCGCAGCCGGTCGCGCAACCGGGCGAGGTGCCGGCCGATCCGGGTCAGGGCGACCTCGGGATCGTCGGACTGCGCAATGTCGCGGGGGATGCTCTGCTCCAGGAAGGCGCGCACATGGCGCCAGGTCCGCAGCTCGCGCATCCCCCTGCCACCCTCGCCACGGCGATCCTGATCCAGGCGGTCCAGTAGCTCGTTTCAGGTTGCGTCCCAGGGCCTCCCGCTTGGCGCGCAGATCGTCGAGCCGCGTCTCCAGTGCATGCGCCGCCGCGCGCAGTCGGGCGACCTCCTGCTCACGGGCAACCCGTCCCACCACCGGATGCCGCGGCTGCCGGCTCAGCCGCCAGACCTCACCCATCCGGACCAGCTCGCTGTCCTCCAGAGATTGGCTTGGCGGCAGGTCGGAAACGCTGTCGGCGGCCACCAGCCACAGGTCCTCCGGACACCTCGCCTCCCGGGCGGCTTCGGCGGCTGCCTGCGCGACATCCCGGACCAACACCGCCGCATGCAGCGGACCCAGGCGGGCCTCGGTCCGGGCCGCTTGTTCGGCGGGAATATCGTCGTAGAGCTCCGATAAGAGTCGTCCGTCGAGCCGGTCGGCCAGGCCGACCAGGGATTCGTCGAGACGGCCACCGCCGAATTCCAGTCGCTCCGCCTCTTCCATCCGACGCTTGCGATCGGTCCCCACCTGGTCGATGTCGCCACGCAAGTCTTCGTCGCCTTGCCGGAGCTCGGTACGCAGGGCGTGGAGATCATCGGCTTGTTTCAGTGGCCGATCGCAAGCCCGCGCCAACTCGTCGGCGAGCGAGTGGACCCGTTGCCAGCGTTGCAGATCGCCTTCCAGGGCCGTGGCACGTTCGGCCGCCAGTGCACCGGCAGTACGATGCTCGCTGCAGCGATCTCTCAACGCGGACCGCTGTTCCTCCAGCTCCCGCCGCCGACGCGCCTGGTCGGCGAAAGCGGTCTGTATCGCGGCCGCACTCGACAGGGCACCGCAGACCGATTCGAGTACACACAGGCACCCACGCACGGCCGACTGCCTGCGTGCCCGCTTTTCCGCCTGCTCGATACGCCGCGGCAGGTCTTGGGCACGGGCGACGCGGTTTTCGAGGTCACGGTAGTCAGCATCCAACAAACGGGCCATCTCGGCTGCTTCCCGCTCCTGTACTTCGCCTCCCGCCAGGCGCCCCAGAACCGTGAGCAGGTCATCGAAGCGTCGGCGCCGGGTCTCAGCACTCTCAAGGGCCTGCTGGCTAGTGGCCTGATCCTGCAAGGCACGTTGCCACTGGGCATCGCTCTCGGCTCGAAGCGCCTCCACGCCGTCCACCTCCACCTGCCGATCCGGCAGAGCCGCGCGAGTATCCTCCAGGCTGCGTCGTGCGGCACGGTACTGGCCGACCTTGCGGGCGATGGATTCGAAGGCCTGCCTGGCGTCGGCCAGGCTGCGGGCCAACTCGTCCCGTTCCCGCTGCTCACGGGCCAATCGCTCACGCGCAGAGAGCACCAGTCTCGACCCCAGGGTCAAAGACAAGTGGGGACGCCAATCGCTCACGCGTAGAGAGCACCAAGGCCTGCACCTGGTCACGCCTGTGGCCGACTTCGTCCCGGACTCGCTCTTGCTCCTTACGATCGGGGATCAGGGCATCCAGCTCCTGGCGCAGGCGGTAGGCGGTGCGGCAACGGTCCAACAGAGTAGTGGCTTCCCGGTCGGCCTCGCGCAGTCGTTCCACGGTTTGCTTGGTCTGATCGTGGCGGCGGACCAGGCTGAGATGACTCAGGATCGCCTCCTGCTCGGCCCGCCAGCGCTGACGGTGCTCCTCGCGGGCTTGTCCGGCTGCCTCACGGCGGGTCTCGGCGAACAAGCGTGTACCGTGGAAGGCGGCCTCCACCATGCCCCAGCCGAAGCGATAGACATCGGCGATCAGTCGATAGCGCTCGTCGGCATCGGCGATCTGCTGGCGAGTGGTGCGGCAGGCATCCAGGTTCTCGCGCATTCTAGCAACGTGGTTACGCAGTCGCTGGTCCTCGTTGAGCAGATAGTCGCGCAGGCCCGTCTGCAGCGAGCGGGAAAACCCGCCGTACATGCTGGTATGGAGCATCTGATGGAAACGCCAGCGATCCTGGGGCTGCTCCATGCGCATGGGAAGGATGCCCAGATCATGCAGGTGGCCGCAGTAATGCCCGACGCGGTCGTGGGTCCTGACCGTCGCCCCGGCCCGGGCGAAGGTCTCCCGCAGCTCGCTCATGTCCGGGATGCGCTCGTTCTCCCCGTCACGCAGCAGGACCAACTCGCCCAGGTCGACATCGTCTGCCAGGCCCTCGACGACGAAGCGCCTGAATTCGATCCGCGGCCGAGCGCCGCGCAGCAAACAGACCCCGGCGACGATGCGGGCACCATCGCCGCTCCGCAGATCGAGCAGGCTGTAGCTGGGTTCCCGCTCGCCCAAACGCCCATAGATGCCGCAGTCCCCGTCATCGCTGCCCGGACCCTCGCCGACATTGCGGAACGACAGGTACTGCAGGTCCGGCAGAAGGACGACGAAGGCGGCAATCATCACCGTGGTCTTACCGGCGCCGTTCTCTCCTTCCAGGGCCGTGACCGCCTGGTGCAGCTCGAAGGGCTGGTGGAACATCCCCTTCCAGTTGAGCAGAATCAGGCGCTCTAAGCGGGCTCTAGGTGCTGTTGACATAACCGTAGTGCCAACCGCTAATAGGACAAGATTAACAGGATTATTTTTCTTAACTAACAATTATAACATACTGTTAATCATGAAAATCCTGTGAATCCTGTACCATTAGGAGGCAAGCCCGGAGGTCAGGGCTTACTCCTTGTTAAATGTCAACACGCCTTAGTCGTCATCGGTCTCTTCCCTGTCTTCGGAGTCGGCCTCGTCTTCGTCCAGGTCCACCTCGCCCTCCTGCACCAACCGTGTCAGGGCCTCCCGCACATCCCCGGCACTGCGAACCGGTTCCAGGAAACGCATCAGACAGGGACGTGGAATCAGTTCCGTGGTCTCCCGCCGCTGGGTAACGAAGCCCAGCGCCTCGAGTCCGTTCAGGGCCTTGTCCACCGCCTCGCGGATCTTGCGGTCGTCGGCATGGTGATCGCGACCACGACTGCGCGGGGCAAGCTGCGCCACCAGCCGTTGACGTCCCAACAGGTGCTCCAAGGTCTCGAGAACCTTGCCGCGGGGGAGCCAGCCGGTGTCGCTCAGCCAGGCCGGGTCCATACGCATCAGGGCGAGGACCTGCCCCACCAGCATCTCCGCGCTGCTCAGCCGGCGATGCCCGAGCAGGTCACCCTCGGAGAGCAGGTACCAGTAGTCCTCGGCTGCATGTACCAGGCGGCACTGGTAACCGGCATAGAATCCCTGTAACAGGTCGGTGACGAGGGTGAGGAACTCATACTCGGCGATATCGGCACTGTCGATATGGCACCCGCTACGCAGGCGCAGGTCCAGTGCCGGAAAGAGAGGATCGAGGAGTACGTCCTCCGGACTGCGGTAGCGGCTATCTTCCATCGCAACCGGTCCCGGTGCGGTGCACCAGCAGATCGTGCAGCTCCAGCCGGTGCCCCAGGGGCCGCCAGTGCCAGCCCGCCGGGGGGAGGGGCTCACCCTGCTCCAGCATCCACGCCATCAGCTCTCCGGCGAGCAGAAACAGCTCCTCATCGGTATAGCTGGGCAATAAGCGGTGCAGGAGCTGCCACAGGTCCAGACCGCCGTCGCGCGCCAGCTCCGATCGCCAACCTTCGGCCAGGCGTTCCAGCAGACCGGCCTGGGCTACGTTATCGACCAGTCCGGACACGCGCCGCTACGCCGGCGGACCACTGTCTGCAGGGCGAGACGGGATTCGGGCTCACGCAAATGACGATAGGGAGCTTGCGCCGCACAGCGCAGGTACCAGGGCAGCTCGGCAAAGCCCTGGATCATCTCCCGCAGGCGGGTCCGCAGGGCTCGCTCCCGGTCCACACGGACGATTGTACGGATGAACTCGTGAACGTTCCGGTAGTAGTCGGACCAGGACTGGAAGCGGCTCTCGCCCCAGGCCGCAACACGCTCGATCTGCGTGCGCACATGGTTGACTGCATCCAGGGCCGTCTCCTGGGCAGCGGCGTCCGCCGCTTCGAAGATCTCGTTGAGTAGATTGGCTGCCCCCTCGGTCTCGGACATCAGGGTGCGATTCAGCTCCTGCAAGGTCTGGCTGGTACTCTGCAGCAGGGCCTCGCAGCTCTCGATCGCCTCGAACCACTGCGCTTCCAGCAATCGCCCGATGTGCTCCCTGGTCTCCTGTTGTTGCACATCCATGCCCCGTTGTCGGCGGTCGATCATGTCCACCAGGCCCGCCACGGTCAACCTGAGTGGGGTCACTACCCGGGTGCGCCAATGGACTGCACCTCCTCCCTGGCGAGCGGCTTGTCGCACCCCCGCGAGGTCCCCGCGAATCCGCGCCAGCATGACCTCCAGGCCTTCACGGGTCAGGGTCTCCTGGGTTCCGAACCACTCGGCCAGGGTTTTACCTAGGGGACTGAGGGTGAACTCGCCCTCCTCCGCGATACCACCGAGGTCGGAACGCACCAGCAGATGCTGTCGGCGGAGAGCGTCGATGGCGTGGGTTGCGCGCACCCCGAGGGATGCCGAATCACCCTGGATGTGTCCATCAACCAACTCGAAGATACCGCGCAGTTGTTCTTCAGCAAGCACCGGCTCTGCACTTGCGTCCAGGTAGGCATGAATGCCGCTCAGGAAGGCAAGGCGTTCACGGTCCAGATTGAGCGAGAAATCCGCTGCCCAGGTACGTGCGATCTGCTCTTTGACATCCATGGGTCGGTGGATTCCGTGCTAGTGCATAGTTTCAGTCTATTTTTCACTTCCAAGGGTTAGATAAGATTCGGAACCCCTATGGCCCGTCAGCCCTATACAGGAAAAATAGAGAGAAAACTAGATACTAGGTAGAGTTGACAATAAGTAGGAAGGGCAAAGCAAGCGCCTGGCAGGTTGGGCTCAAGGCTGCGGTCATTTCACAGAGATCCCTAAACCGCGACGGTCTGGGAGGATACACAGCACTCCGCGTGCCCATCGCCGGCTGATGGGCATGCGGGCCTGAGTTGTCTCCCGACAGGCGGCCGCGGTTCGCCACTGCCCTGCGCCTGGCCCGTTACAATATCCAGGTCGGCAGTGCGGACAAGCGTTACTGCCAAGGCTTACCGAATCCCTCGGGAGCGGCGATCATCGCCGCGGGGGTCTGGATCGGAGCGGATCACGGCATCGCCGGGTCGGAAGTGAGCTGACCGGTCGCCTTCATCACCACCCGCACCGGTCTGCTCATGGTGAGCAACTTCCGGTTTCACAGCTTCAAGGAGATCAATCTCCGCAGCCGGGTGCCCTTCATCTTGGTGAAAACACCTATTTTTCAAGGCGCCCTTAAAGGTGGAACGCGCTGTCCTACCCGCCGCAGGTAAGTAGAACATGTGGCTCGGCACCAAGATAAATCTGAGTCAATGATATAGACTATAAACTTTGATGCGGTTTTCTACTAATATCGGTCGCCGGCAACCAACGCGGGGCTGATAAACTCCAACGGAAGGGACTTTCTCAGGATACCAAGAGATCACCTTAGAAAAATTGGTAGTGGTTAAATTTAAAGTGGTTCAGTTGTGCGGCCTAATGATTTGAACCCCCACTGTTTTTACCATCCCTGGCTCTGGATTCCGGCAATTCCTGCCGGAATGACGCGGTAGGAGCTAGTACGCTTAACCACTTCAGATTTAGCCACTACCGAAAAATTCAAGACGGCTGTCGGTCGGTAACCGCCGGATTCCATGCCGGAAAATCATCTCATCCACAGGCCGAAGCTACCGCCAAAATGAATATCGTCGCCACCGATCACCGAAAAAAGAGCCATCTGGTCGCATTCTGGTTGTCCATCATGCTGGTCTGGGTGTTGCTCAATGCCTCCTTATCCTGGCAGGTCTTGCTGGTGGGGGGTATTGTGGCGACCTTGCTGGTGCTTATCTTCCCGACTTACGGTTTTCTGTTCGCTGGTACCAGATTCACCCCCCGGACGCCCTTGCTGGTGCTCGCGTACTTGTGGGTGTTCTCCCGTGAGTTGGTCAAATCGAATCTGGATGTGGCCCGGCGGGTGGTCGCGCCGAAGGTGCGGATCAATCCGGGGATCGTCGAGATCAAAACCCGTTTAAAACATCCGACCTACCGGTTGGTCCTGGCCAATTCGATTACCCTGACCCCCGGTACCCTCACGGTGGACATGATCGGCGATTCCCTGTTCATCCATTGGATCGATGTCACGGGGAAGGATGTGGAGAGCGCGACCCGCGAGATCTCCGCGCAATTCGAGCGCTATCTCATACAGATGAGCGAAGGGTGAACTCACGATGGCCGATACCCTGATGACCCTGGCGGTGATTCTCGCCCTGTTGGGGAGCCTGTTCAGCATTATCCGACTGGTGAAGGGCCCGACCCCTATCGATCGCATCATCGCCATCGATGTGCTGACCATCATTTCCATTACCATTGTGGTGCTCTTGGCTCACTTCGGGGGCCGTTTCATCTATGTGGATGTGGCCATCGTCTATGGTCTGCTCAGCTTCCTGGGGGTATTGGCCGTGGCCCGCTACAGCGAAAAGGGATTCTGATCCATGCAAGCTTTCTTAGAAGTGCTCGGCGCACTGATAACCCTGATCGGCTCGGTATTTCTCCTGCTGGGCGGATTGGGTGTGCTGCGTATGCCCGATTGCTACAATCGGTTACAGACCGGCACCAAGGCATCGACCCTCGGCACTACGCTGGCCCTGATCGGGATCGGGATCGCCCACCCGGGTTGGGTGGGTAAGCTGTTGATTCTCGCCTTCTTCGTCATGATAACTTCTCCCATCTCCGCCCATGCCCTGGCCCGGGCGGCTCACGCCATCCGACTTCCCCTGAGCGACCGCACGGTGGTCGATAAGCTGGAAGAACGGGAGACGACCTCATGATGTTCCTGGTAATCGGCACGGCGCTCTGCGCCGGCATCATCGTCAGCGCCCTGCTGGCCGTCCACTTGGACAATATGGTCAGCGCGGCCGTCAGCGCCGGTATGGCCAGCCTCTTCGCCGCCATTACCTATGTGGTTCTGGCCGCGCCCGACGTGGCTATGACCGAGGCCGCCATCGGCAGTGGGCTCACGACCATCATCTTTCTCTACAGCATTCGCAGGACCACGGAGCCGCCGGACAAATGATCGAGCGGGTCACCATACTCCTCACGCTGGTGCTGTTGGGGTTCGTATTTCTGCACATGGTCGCGGGCTATGTCCCCCGCACCGCCTTGAATCCCATCTCCGAACACTATGTGACGGCAGGTCCCGATGAGCTGGGTGCCGCGAATATCGTGACCGCGGTACTGGTCACCTATCGCGGTCTCGATACCCTGGGCGAGGTGGCGGTGCTCTTCATCTCCGCGGCGGGGGTCGGGCTGTTGCTGCGCCGACGGGTCGGTGAGACGGAAACAGAACCAAGCCGCCAGACCTCCAGCGAGCTGGTGCGGACCGCCGTTCATTTTCTCCTGCCGCTGATCTTTGTGCTCGGTATCTATGTCTTTATCAATGGGCACCTGACGCCGGGCGGCGGCTTTCAGGGCGGGGCGGTGTTGGCCTCGGGGATTATGCTGCTGTTGCTGGCCGCTCCCGATACCCGCTTGAATCACAGTACCCTGCGTCTATTGGAGTCCTTTTCCGGCTTCGGCTATGTGGTGGTGGGGGTCCTGGGTCTAGTGCTCGCGGGCGGCTTTCTCGACAATCGTTTTCTCGCTCTCGGCACCTTCGGGGAATTGTTCAGCGCCGGCGCCATGCCGATCATCTATGTCCTCATCGGCCTGAAGGTCGGGACCGAGCTGAGCGCAGTGCTCGAACGAATGAAGGGCTAATACCCAATTTCACCTTAATTTTCAGTTTTGGGATCTGTACAATTTCTTCGTAATAGTAGGTCGGCCGTTCCCTACCGGAAAGTCCATAAGCAGAAAATTAAGGTGAAATTGGGTACAGATTCGTCCGGATAGCGTGCTGGACTGACGTAAATATAGCAGCGGGAAAATAGATGTCAGTCCATTTCATCTGTTAGCGAAATCACAAATAGCAGAGATTGTAAATGAAAAAATCAATCTTAATAGCAGGAAAAAAATACACGTTCAGCGATTATTTCGAGTTGACAATCCTCGCTCGTTCCCACGCTCCAGCGTGGGAACGCCGTCTTGTCCGCTCCAGCGGATTTAAGCCCCTGTGCTGACAAGCGGTGGCGACTAACCGATCCGACCGCTTATTAGCGTGGGAGCCAGAGAAAAAACGTAGGTTAAACAGGCATTATTAGCGGCCCCTACTGCTTATCGAGCATCACTAAGATGTTCAGTTTGTTTTTGAACCGCTCCTTATATCCTGAAAGGACGAAGTGAAAGTTTTTTCGGTCCACTTCAACAACCGCTTAAGCAATTAACAATGAATTATCGAGACTTTATCACTATCGAATCAGACAAGCGAGGTGGAAAACCTTGCATTCGTGGATTACGGATTACTGTATATGACATATTAGAGTATTTGGCTTCCGGCATGAGTCCGGAACAAATACTCGAAGAATTTGATTATTTGACCATGGATGATATTTACGCCTGCCTAAGTTATGCCGCTGATCGGGAACGACAACAAATGGTTGTTAATGAATGAGGTTACTATTCGACGAAAATTTATCACCTCGTTTGGTGGTTACTCTGGCAGATATGTTTCCGGATTCGGCCCATGTGGATCGCGTTGGGCTGGGTAGTGAATCCGACTCTCTGATTTGGGAGTATGCCAAGATTAATAATTATATCTTGGTCACCAAAGATTCGGATTTCCATGAAAGAAGTTTATTATATGGATTCCCACCAAAGGTAGTATGGATTCGACGCGGAAATTGTTCTGTTCGAAAGATAGAATTTATATTACGCAACAAATTTTCCACAATGGAACGTTTCTATGTAGACGAGTCTTTGGCTTATTTAGTTCTCATGTAAATATGAAACCTACCATACCATTAGTGGATGCCATGGAAGGTAAAGATATGGATTTATTCGGGCATATCAGCGTGTTCTGGATAATTTCGATCATGAAATGCCGGATCAACCACTATGGACGGAAAGTCCATAGTCCGGAGGACTACAGTCCTCAATCCGTGGACAGACTACGACTGAAAGAAAAGGGACTGAAAGTCCATAGTTTCAACTAGGGTGCGCTTCGCGCACTAAAGTCGTCGAAGCAATCAACCACTATGGACTGAAAGTCCATAGTCTGGGTTGCGACTGAAAGTCGCTGTTTCGGCTAAAGCCAACTGAAAGCCTCAGACTGAAGTCAGCTCGAAATGACTGAAAGTCGGGGCTCACTCGACTGGAAAATCATCATCATTATGACCCTGATGTTCTCGATGCTTCTTTATATACTCTCTGATAATATCGTCTGTAATATACCCCGAACTGAAAGCACCATACCCAATGGCCCAAAAGTGT
>Ga0209671_1006865_pt1 | contig 11746 bp, 6 predicted proteins | sample WorMetHERISLAND2_2_FD_187401 | JGI IMG/M metagenome (GOLD analysis project Ga0209671, IMG submission 187401) | Marine gutless worms symbiont microbial communities from Max Planck institute for Marine Microbiology, Germany - Olavius geniculatus... | ecosystem: Host-associated > Annelida >...
GTCTTGTATACAGGGTGCGGCAGAAAAGTAGTCCCCTAAAGTTTTTCGCTGTTTTCTCAGCAACCGTTTAAGATTTTAATGTGAAATTTTTCAGTTTTATTTACCGATAGCTTTTACATCGAACTGCCAAATAAAGTGTGATTCTGTCGCAAAACGACGAAGTTATAGACTTTTTAACATGACCGCTTACCGATTTTTCAGCATTAAAATGTTCAAGCTAAAAATGCTATTTATTTTTTTAAAAACTGGTTACCACATTACTGCCGATGACATCACAGTGACGTATTAATAAACAGTAATTTATTTTGTTTATAAACTTTCACTTAATTATCGTTCTTTTAAAGCAATCGCCGGCTGCCCACCGGGTTCATCTTCCAGCACACACGGCGCGTAGCGCACGGAACGGGTTGCGAACCAACTGTCCAAATTTCATCACAAAGGACCAGTGGCCTCCAAGTTTGCCGAATATAAACCCAATGGACTATCGCATGTGGGGTGCAATGTTGGAGGCTTACTCCAAGCTTAAAACAAAGCCGAAAATCGTTGTGGTCAAGGAAGCGCTTCAGGTTATCTGGGGTAACCCTCCACAAGGACCGACCGATCGACAGGGCTGTGAAAAACTTATCAAATTAAGCAACTGAAGGCTTGTGTTGAAGCTCGGAGTTGGCGGTGGACACTTCGAACATTCACACATTGACAATGAAATTCTGGCATCTGACCATTAGTTAACTGTGTTGTTTCAACGAAGTTATTGCATTGGTGTAGTAGCTTGAACATTTTTAATGCTTAAAAAATCGGTAGGCGGTCATGATAAAAAACTATAACTTTGTCTTTTTTCAACAGAATCACATTTTACTTCGCGATTAGATGTAGAAGGTTTTACTAAATAAAACTGCAAAATTTCATACTAAAATTCAAAACGGTTGCTGAGAAAACAGCAAAAAAACTTTAGGGGGCTACTTTTGTGCCGCACCCTGTAGGCCTAGTCAGTGAGTTGTGGCGCAGTTGGTATGGTACAGAAATTGAGCAGTAGGCTAATGTTGTTCTGTTGCCCGTCTCTGACTGTCAAATAATGCAAATAACGCAAATTATGGGAAGTTGTTATCTGTGCTATCGCAGTTAAACTGCTTACATATTATCAATTTTAGCCTTTTTGTACCAAATTATCATTGAAACTGATGAAATGGTGTGTCGTTGTTTGAACGCAGCCGACGCTGAATTACGGCAATCCTTGCGATGTTAGTGAGAATCCATGGATTGGGCGCTGCAACTATGACGCTGCCTTCGAAATTCTCGATCACATCTACGGCAACCTGACGGTTGGTAATCCGACATATCATTGGGGGATTGAGCGTATTGTAAAAGCTTAGTTACGTTAATCTATAACATAGCCAAAGCAAAACAGCTGGGATTGGTTAGGTTAGCCACGTAACCGTGTTATAAAATAGGGGCCTATTCCAATAAAGCTGCTGGAATTAGGCCTAGGCCTGTGATTTTTGAATAATTATCTGCAGAATATACTTATTTTTGTGTAAAAACTATTGACTTTATATAGGCAGCAGCGTTTTGATTGATGTTTGCAGCACAGATGCTTTATTTTTGTTTTGTGGGGTGTCCTGTTTTTAGAGACCGACAGAATCCACGCTTATGTCTGGTGACGTATGTATTGCACTTGTACCTAGTGCTTTTGAATTATTTATTTTGAAAAAAAATTGGACAGTAATTTCTACTAATTACTTTTTGAGGTGCTTGCTTTCTTCAAATTTATTATTGCTGTTTACCGGTACAGTGAGAATGCATCGCAGTGGCGAGTTGCATACGAGCTTTTCATAGGTATCAAAATCAACGACCTTGGATGACTTTTGACGGACGTTTGTTGCATTATATATTTTTTGAAGCTTGCTGCACAAATATAAAGAAACTCTAAAAACAGGACAAAGCGATACTTTCAGCAGAAAATGTCATCTATAATAGATGTTTTGTTGTTATAGCTTTATCACTTACTGATCAGGATTTTTGCTAGCGTAATCGACTGTAAATTCTCAATATAGTGCAATTTTTTAAATATTCCGCACTCTGTTTTATGAAACATTTACGCGAATTTCCGCAAGTTTATATTTAAACACCAACTTATTATACCGCATCTAGCAACAAGAAAGACCGCACCGGAAGTGAGCAGTAGTCACGTGAGCAAATTTACCAGTCCTGAGCGTGTTTCTGAAATAATGTCGAACATCAGTCATCATTTTTCAAGTGATCAAGTTTTATAACTTGTTGCAAACAGAGCAGTTTATTTAATTATCTTTTATTTCAATGCACAGGCGCCGTATGGGCTTATTGTATGTGACTGTTGCACGCAGTTTTACGAGTTTGGTCAGAAGGAATTCTTCCCGGTTTCACCTCCAGCCGACTCAAGCATGGATGACACCGGATACGCCTACGTTCCCACGGGCTGCATATCTGCCAAAAACAGTGAGTGTACACTTGGGATACGAGTGAATTAGAAACAAACTTGACATGCACTTAAAACTAGCGTGTAGTCCTATAGCCAGCTAAGCTTGGCCTATTAACCGTACGAACCAAAAAAGGATACCGATAAACTTTAGAATCTGATCAAGAGTTTCAGTAATCGCGACGGCAATCTTAGCAGTAGTCTACGGCAAGAAAGCATTAGATGAGCCATTTTCAAGCCTTTAGTGTAAGATATCGAAGGATTAATAGACGGTGAGATAAACAAGAAGTTAAGAGTCGACGGTTACGAACTTCAGACGATGATTAAAATGCGTGTAGCTTTTGGCTCTACTTTCAGATATAATACAACAGTAACTTTGTGAGCACACTGTTTTATGCGCTGTAACTTGTAAGTGTACTGACAGAACATCATCATCACCCAACAGCATGGAAAAGAAGACAGGAGACTGAGACGTCGAGATCGAGATCACATCCTTGCTACCAGGGCCGGTGGGCCTTAACCAATCGGCGGCCCTGTACCAACTGTGCATGAGTAAAATGAAAGTCAACCCCTTTCTCCTTTCTCCCCCTTTTCTGCGTTTCTCCTTTTTCCTCTTTTTCTTCCCTTTTCATCCCTGGCCCTTGCCTTCCCTTTTCTCTTCGACCATCTACGCCAGGAAATCCGGTTCCTTCAGGGGTCCGGGGCAAAGCCCCGGACTGACCGCAGTCGCTTTTTGCCACATTGTAGGATAGCAAACTGCATCTGGTTGCAGAATTTCTGCTTCAAATTCTTTGGTCAGCAATTTGATGAACTAACTGTATTGTACATGCTTGTCACAAGACTGTTTTGTGTTTTGGTTAAGCGAATACATGTTAATTGTACTGTGATGTATTTTTGGAATTTTTTAAAACTATCGTTATGTGAATAAAATTTATTATTATACTGGTTGTCCACACGGTCCGTACTGTAGGCCTACTGTACGGTACACTAACATTAAGCCTATAAAAATTATGACTAAAAGAGTAGACCATAGATTGGCAGTTTGCTTCCAAAGTTGCAGAACGACACACGCAAGTGAAGAACTACTACAGTAATAAAAATAAAATTCCGATTCATTCAGTACTAGGGGCGGATCCAGAAATTTGCTCTAAGAGGAGCCGGTCCCTTCTTTTTTCCTTCTTTTCCCTCTCCCCCTTTTCCCCGCCTCGTCTCCCTTTGCTTTCTTTTTTTCTTTTTCCCTTTCCCTCACTTTACCCTCCTCTCTTCCTTTCCCCTTCGTTTCTCTTTTCTCTCCCTTTAGAAGTAAGATCCCGTTAAACCAGCTATGGGATCTGGGGAGCGCTGTGAGCTTCCCCACTGGGGTGCGGAACGGAGCCCCGGCCGAAAACGAATTTGGTTAAAGGCTAAAGGTTAAAGGTGGTGATATAAATCTTTATGGGAAGCCCATCTTAGAGCTACGAAACGTCACCTGCCGTATGGAATCACACAGGTGAACCGCCCCGCCTTAACCCCAGCCAGATAGGCCGGTACTCGACTTACCTACCGTGGAGGGACGGAAGGTTGAGTTAACCTAGGTGGCTGGTTACATACCGAGATGGTTTACGCGCCCGCAGTCAGTACTAAGCCCCCATCAGTCAGCGCCCCCATCCAAGTACTAACACGGCCCGGCGTAGAGTAACTTTGTTGATCGGATGAAATGCGTTACCGCTACGCCACGCCACCAGCCTTTTCTAGGTGTACTCTAAAGCTGTGAGAAAGCCACTGGTCACTGGTGGCAATCATTTTGAACAATTTCAGGTAGGCTGATTAAACTATTCGAGCCTTGACTTTTCGTGTCGTTTTTGCAAGGGACGCATCAATCATCATCATTCTCTTTTTAAACACGCTTTTCATGACGTGTTTGAAGAGAGGGTACATGTATATGTATATAATGATTGATGCATAGCGGTAAGTTACCCGCTTAGCAGGTAAGTAGCCCAGATATGAAAAACAAGGAGGCATTGCGACATCATCATCATCATCATCATCATCTTTATTTGAAATCAGACCACAAGGGTCCATTAAACAATACACAGTAAACAAAAAAACAGACACAGAAAGAAAAAAACAGTACAATAAAACTAGAAGCTACGGGTAAACACATAAACACACGTAAACATACAAAGAAGGTCAAACTACACCAGAATCTCATTCAGATATTGTATAATACTATTCTGAACCTTTAAACGTTGTTCGGAGATATGAATTTATAATCTTCCGTCGAGAGAAAGAGCGTTAGCCACTGGTAACGGTGACAGAAATTGACAACAAAATGCGCAAGGCGACTGAAACATTTGGTAGGAAATCTTGTAGTGCATTAATGCTGTGTACATAGCGCAAAACTTTAATCGGTGACGCAACATTCTGCGGCAGAATGTTTGCTTGCCAGTGTCTTTACGATACATTTTATTACCCATATAGCCTAATTATATTCATTCGTGAAACAAACTCTATCTAATCCAACATTACAATATTTGTGTCTGCGCCATAAACACATCAGAGTTGTTGAAATTGGCAAACGTAACTTATCCATTTTTTGCGTCCAAAAAGGCGGCCCCCCTAAAATTGGCGGCCCGGTTCGGCCGTATCGCTTGAACGTGCCTAAGGCCGGCGCTGCTGGCTACCAGCTGATGACTGGCAGCGGAGCGTTGGTACTGTCATGAAACAGTTTCAGAGACTAGAACCTTCGTTAATGTGGCGCCGAAATCATCCGGTTTCATGATGAACGTTCAGTAAGTAAGCATTCACCAGTGTTATTTATTGAACACGTGTATAGTGACATTTTGCCATTTGGTGTTTTTTTATGCACGAAATACTTTTGAGATAAACACATAAACACATCAGACTTGTTGAAATTGGCAAACGTAACTTATCCATTTTTTTATGATTTGATTTTATGATTTTATTTTATTTTAACTTGTCTCAGTTGCCGTGCTACTCTCGTGTTTGTGTATTTAGCTTAGGAAGGCTACCGTAAGTGCTCTATGAGCCTGGTATATCTTGCCAACTGTATGTTTGTGTCAACTTTGTGCACTATGTTATGCTTTCGCTGGCAAATAAAATGATGATGATGATGATGAGATTGTCGACGGCGCACCACTATTTCTCCAGCTGTGTCTCCTGTAATTAAAGAATAATTAATATAATTTGACTAATAAAAATCAAGTGGTAAAATCTGTTTTGTTTGTTTGTGCACAGCGTGCAAGTTACATGTCGTGTATCACGGCTGCCTTCAAGGAAAGTAAGATATTCTTTGCTTGATATTATAATAAGTAAGTAAATTACACATGCGACAGAATTTATTCTACGAGGGTCGTTCGATAAAAAAGTTACAGAACAGCGTCATCTTGTTAGTTCTCCAAGTCTGAAAAAATCCGAAATATACGTTTTGTAGAAAAGTTTATTCTGAATACGTGTAAAAATTTTTTTGATGAGGACAGCATTACTGTGACGTCAAAGGTTCACAGAACACAGTCTACACGTGTATTACTCTCCCCACTAGTAATCTATCATAACTCGCAAGTGACAAACAGCACAGGAACGAAAAAAAACTGAATAAACGTAACAAGTTAACGCCATCTTTTTAAGTGCTAAAGACTAATGTTTCATTTTCAACATATCGTCCAAGTTCGCTCAAACATTTGTCCTGTCAGCAAACTTCTGAATGCCCGATGTAAAGAACGATGCTGGCTGCTGTCCATGCTACCGAAGAACGTCTGATTGCAACTCAGTATATGAGACAAATTTCTGCCCACCTAGCATTTTCTTACACCAAACGTGAACTGTTTGCTTTGTAAGCACTTGTCGCCCAATACTGGATGCATCTCAGAGTGAATCTGATTTGCATTTATTTTTTGGCCGACAAAAATACAATAACGGCATGCTGTTCGTTACGGGATGATTTCAGTGGCAACGTCGCCGTATTTAATGTTTATAAATAACGTCACAGTGACGTCATCGTCATAAAACTTACAGCTGCTAATCAGAGTTAAATTCCCTACAAAACGTATATTTCGGATTTTTATTATTTGGAAAACTAACAGAATGACGCCGTTTTGTAACTTATTTATCGAACGACCCTCGTACGTTCGAACTCGTACAGCCAGTCTGTACCGTTTGTGCTGGGCCAGGGAGTGTAGAAGTACTTCTACACTCCCTGGTGTAGGCCTAATGGGTTGATATTCAAACGAACGACACTGTAGGCTAAACGGCCGACCGTCGATAACCATGAAATAAGCGTAGGCTAAACTACTATTTGTGTCTAGAGTGTATGCATTCGTTTAACATTCGTTTATCTTACTCCGGACATTGGTTTGGTATACATACTTTTAGGCTACTGACTTGTTTACTATAAGAACTGCCAGAATGGGTTAGGCCTGTTCATTTTCTAAACGGTCTTGTTCCGAGTGACGTCGCAAAGTAGGTCTACTATGGACCACGACCAAGACCAAAGATTTGGTCAAAACTAAGTTCGATTACAGGCACTTACTGGCCGATGTAATAATTATTGTTGAACGCTCCCCAAACATTAATTTCTCATTTCCCAGACAGATCAGTTTATAAAAAATGACATGCAGATACTGTACTGTAGTTGAGTACGCGATTATTTAGAAAAGTAAAGTCTCAAAGAGACAGTTGTTGCATTGGATGCGTGTACTGTAGATATCTGCTGAAGGACAAGTTTGCTCGTCACACGGGTTACAACGAGGTCGGTGAGCTGAACAACATCATCATCATCTACCCGCAGGCGATCGCCGTCATCGACAACCCGATGGGTTGCTTTGACTGGTGGGGTTACACCGTCAAATACTACGGTAAGTAAAGACTTCAGCGTCTAGAAAGTCGACGTAAAAATGACATCCTTTAGTAAGATATTTGAGTTTCTCTTGTTAGGTGCATTATAGGCCTATTTGCATTTTCTGTTTACTCGCCTGCATCATTTTTATTAAATGATGTCGTTCTTCGCCGGTCGATGTAAAAAGTTCTGTTTTATGTGAATAAATTATAATTTTGTCACAATGGTTGGATTAACTAAAGATGCATCATGTTTGATTCATAATGTTCGTGCATGTGGAGAGACACTGGGGTTTCGAACAATTATTATGAACATGTTAAACAAATGAGCACATTTAGACTGTGAATAATTAAGGCTCAAAATTAGTTAGTCTACGTTTTGATTGCATAGGTTAGGCCGTGATTACGGATAAAACAAACGTCATTTTCAAAAGCGTTGCAAATGTTCTGTTTTGTTTGACACGTACAAGTAACAAAGTAGTTATAAAAAAATAAGAATAATACGATTTATCAAAAATTTCTTTAATCCAGATTCGAAAAACCTGCATGGATCTGCACTGTGCTGCAGAACATTACCAAAATCTAATGGCAAAGGTAATTATTTTCACGAAAACAAGAACAGTAAAAGCAGGCTTACTTATAACAATCAGTTATTTACTCTCTTGCGAAAAAAACTAACAGTAAACCTATTAGATCTACATGATTACATGTAACTTGCATTGCAACGTTATCTCCTTCTCATTTGCATTCAGAGTATGTATAGCAAGCTTATAATAGCCTAATGACGGATACGTGAGTGTACAGTATAGTTAAGATGTTTTTGCTGAACTATTTTGCTGACTGATGTATTATTGTAATTTATGTTATTTTGTCGACGTCGCTTGTCATCGTCGATATGAGTATCGACGTTAAAATTAAAATACACGTACAGTAAATTCAGTACCATGTGTGGTTTACAGCGACCAAGCTGGCCAATCAGCCTTTAGCGGTGTATCAGATGATCAAGAGGGTTGCTTTCTAGAACGGTCGTCATGGACGTATACTCACGAACTCTCTGCTGTTTTTTTACCATATCAAATACACGGAGACCGAATCGTCGTTGAGTGCGTGAAACTCTAGTGCACGTCACAGCAGACAGTGACGTGACGAAACGTAACGCCACTGAATGGCCAATTTACACCTACGACGCCGACGCGACTCAACTCAACTGCTCAGCCAGGCTAGCAAACAACGCGTGGTCTGTGCACAGCAGCGTGACGTCACAGTCCTATTGACGTCATTGCATTGTCACCGCAGTCACGGCAGTTGAGTTAAGTTGAGTTGCGTCGTAAGTGTGAATTGGCCATAAGAGACACGCTATACTCACTACTGCTTCTGCTTATGGGTGTCGGACAGTCTCCTCTTACAGACTTTTGACGGACATTTCCTCGCTGCGATGTATAGGCTTCTATAGTTAATGACGAAAGACAGGCGTAGTGTGCAGAAACACAAACGTGACGCTACAAAGGTGTATGTGAAGGGTCAGCTGCCAATCTACGGAGCCAGTAACGTCTTTAGGAGGCCATGGTGCATGCGATGCCCCCTTGGCAACTCGATCTGTGGCTTTTCTGCTTTCCCAAATGCTTTTCCAAATGAACGTTCACAACCTAAAGACGTTTCAGCTGAATTCCACGGCCCCCTTATAAGAAGGTCTGCCTCTGGAACCCACCCGTTGGGGGCTCTGCACCCATCCCCCTGTTAAAAGCTTGCGCTCACCATGACGCCTCCCATTTGTCAAATCCTAAAATACGCCATGCTGGGCGCAGCTCGTGATAACAGTGTTTCCTGTAAAAGTAATACATTCAATACCCAGTGTCCTACTGAGGGGAAGGAGTTACCAGGAGAAAACAAAAAGCCGAGCTGTCGCTAGGATAACGAACCGTACTGGTTGTCAGTGACCTTAAGGTCATCGAAGGCCGATGATTTTTGTTTTATCTGAAAGGGCGTATGTCACTTCCTATTAGTGATTAATGGTAACCTTTGCCGTATCTCACCGTTTGCGAGATATGGCCGGTTTTCCTTTGAAAAAACGCACATTCTTCCCATCCTCCCGTCCATAAAACCCCGAATTTGAAAATATTCCCCTTGCACTAGATAGCTAAAATGTTGCATGCCCGAGTTTAACAGACATGGTTAATTATTCGTGTAAAAAGTTTTGCCACAATACATCCATGACAGACGGACGACAACGATGCCAATAGCTCGACCGTTACTTAAATACGATCGGTTAAAAACTGAAGAACTCGTTAGGGATCTTACAAGGGTATAGAGAACTCCCTGCACGACAATGAGATATCTGCATTCTGCGGCTATAAGATCGTAGTTAGGCGGGGAAATGTCCGCTTTTCTGCTTAGTGGGAAAATGTCTATTCTCCTTCTGAATAGTTCACTGTTTTGAATTTTGTCTCAACGGCCATCAGTGACTAAATTGTGCAGCATCCACTCCATAGTTTCGTACGATAGGTCAACATGCCAACGCCTACGACGTGCGATAGAGCCTACTTGAAGAAAGAACAAAAACGAATTTGGTGCATTTTAGGCGACTTCTAACACTTTTGGCAGTAGAACAGTCCAAATTTTTTCTACGTAAAATGATGCTCATTGAAGTTAATTTTGCTGAAGCTTTGGCCCGGTGAAATATTATCGTACAGCCTACGTGCTTATGTAGACTGCAATGTACGTACTGGTCGTTTCTCTACTCTGTTTATTTTCACAGAAACGCGTGCTAATCAGAGCTGTTTGTGAGTACGTGTGCAACGTTCGACTTTAATTCCTGTTATCAACTATACCTGTTTATGCTATTTTTATTATGTACAGTTTGTTTTTATAATGTTTTTAATCTGTGTGGTACTTTTTAATTTGTTACTGTTCCGTTTTTACACTTATCGGCATTGTGTAAGTTGCATTTTGTCAACTTATTATTATACACAAACAAGATCGTGATCATGTTGTTGGCATGATAATGTTCACAGCACAATTTGCATGGTATTATAATGTGTTTGTAATGTATGCATTCACTGCATTGTTGCAAACAGGACAATAACTTTTATTTTACCATTCCTTCCCCCATCATATTTTTGCACGTGCTACAGAATAACCAGGTTGGCTTACTAAAGCACATGACATTGTGGACAGGGGTCCTCCAACTGTTTTAACAACGAAAATGCAAAAATTGCATAAATCAGTACACTTTTTTTAAACTTATGTCAACAACAGCAGTCAACCAAAAGAACGTTTATTAGCATACAATACGAAAGACTGCATAGGCTTAGCATCAATGCTAGTCTAAGTATATGCTCATTCTGCCACTGAATCAAAAATATTGACTAGTTTCAAAGTGAGTGAGTGAGTGAGTAGGGTTTAACGTCCCGCCCGCACAGTATAGGTCATTTCGAGGACGGCCTTTTCAGGCAGAATGCACACAAACACATAATAACGGAGCAGTAAGTTTGACCTTTACGATAAAGAAACAGAAGGTTTAACCTTTTCAGAAACACAAAAAACGAGCTAAACCTAAAACTGTAAGAACTCCATTATACGCATGCATATGTAATTAACATAATGGAAGTTCTAATAATCTTCCCTGTTATCCTCCAGACAGTGACTAATTTCAAAGACCTACTTTTCAAATAACCAAATGTTCAAAGAAACAGAAAAAGTGTGCACCAAAGTTTTGCACAATTCAAAAATACACTTAAGCCTACAAAAACAGATATCACATATGAAAGCAGCAAAACCAAATGTAACATTTGCAAATTATACGTAGAAAATACCCAACAAATTCAGTGCCTGGGTGCAAAATTGCAAACTAGCAAAGCATAGTTTAATCACCCTGATAAAGAACAGATTACTCACTGTAAAAAAAACTTATTCGAGAAAATTCATAAATTAATTTCCAGTTTGAGACAAAAAATGTCGCAAAATGTCAGGGCAGATAAATTTAAGAATCTAATACAATAATAAACAAACTTAATGTAACATTACAAGTAAATGCACAAAAAGACACTCGGTTGCATACATAACAGCAATTTAAAGACTTTTTACACACTTAAAAGACGATGAATTGTCTGCTATAATGAAAAATGAAAGCCAAATTGTCAGCAGCTGCTGACAAAAGTTTCAGGCTTGCAAATTCGCTGGTGGCTGCAGCTGCTCTTCCTGATTTCCACAGACAGGCAAGTTTTCATTTTCATTACCTTCGCCAAGGAGATTATGTTTTTGCCAGAGTTTGTTTGTTTGTCTGTCTGTGTGTGTTAGCAAGATAACTCAAAAAGTTCTGGAAGTATCTTTCTGAAATTTTCAAGGAATGTCGAGAATGGCAAAAACTACAAGTGATTCAATTTTGGGGGTGATCCAAAAAAAATCCTGGATTCTGGATCACTTTGAAATTTTCGTTAACATCGCTTTAAATGGGGCATAAGG
>Ga0209671_1006866_pt1 | contig 11746 bp, 4 predicted proteins | sample WorMetHERISLAND2_2_FD_187401 | JGI IMG/M metagenome (GOLD analysis project Ga0209671, IMG submission 187401) | Marine gutless worms symbiont microbial communities from Max Planck institute for Marine Microbiology, Germany - Olavius geniculatus... | ecosystem: Host-associated > Annelida >...
GCTCAAGGTTGCTTGCAAATGACGGCAGTGAGAATCGAACCGCAACCTGAAAGTTACGAGTCGACACCAACCACTAGACACTTGCACCTACACAGGCAGGTAGGTGTGAACAACTTGCTTAAGGCTTACTTCCATCTAACACAATGTGTCCAGTGTACTTGCCGAAATATTATCTAAATCACTCGAACGGTTTAAGCAGAGCGAAGAAGTGTGCCAGACCAAGCTACGAAGAAATGTACACGGTGTTTCATAAAAAGGACCCTTTTTTCTTTTTTTCATAATTTACTCAAATGATGATCTATTTACACGAAATTTTTACCAGTTGTAGATAAAAAAAATTTATTTAAAATATTTTAATAAAATTTGGCTGTTGATTAAATATTCTTTGCTAGTCGGGACGTAAAGCTGACGTCATAATGTGCCGTGAGTACAAGCTTCATGTCTCAACTGGTGCTGTCAGTTGCTACTCTGCATCGATGGTAAACTTAATCTGGTTCGCTGATGACAAATTCTTGAAGTTTTACAGTTGCAGTTACAAAAATGTGCAAAGCTATCACATTTGCGTGTCTGTGTGGATAGTTTGACTTTCACACGCTCGAGCAAGACACTGCACTAGCACACGAGCTTGCATGATAGTTCAGTTTTTGGCTCGAAAGACACCTAATTTTAGGTCCTATGTTGCTTAGTGTTGATACGATAAATATTTTTTATTAATGAACCAGATTAAGTTCACCATTAAAGGAGGGTAGCAACTGACAGTACCATTTCAGACAAGCAAGCTTGTACTCACGACACATGACGTCAGCGTTACATCACGACTAGCAAAGAATATTTAATCAACAGCAATTTTTGTTAAAATATTTTGAATAAAAATTTCTTCAGCTACAAGTGTTAACAATTTCGTGTAAATTGATCATCATTTGAGTAAATTATGAAAAAATGGAAAGGGGTCCTTTTTATGAAACACCGTATATACAGGCGGAAATGCTGCTTGCTTGCTTGGTGAAGTATTTTGCTTGCTTGCTTGCTGCAAAAGCGATTTCCCCTAATAATAATATACACTTTTTGCCGCACCCTGTATGTACAAAACAACAGTTTAAAGATTTGTTAACGGCAACATTGACAGACTAACATATCGAAACAGCAAAAAAGTCATAAAAAGTGATATTGTCCGCATCACGTTGACTGCGTCAATGAGCTGCTAATTGTGTTGCGGATTTGTCAGTAATGCGGTCTTCGAGGACAAAAACAAAGTTTTGGTCTTGGTTTTGGTTTTGACAACAGAGTTTTGAATATTTCAGAATTTATTGCTAGCAATTTAATACTTTGAGAGCAGTTTAACTAGTTATGAAGTCTAATAATGTTATTATGGCTACTGTCGACCGGCATCGAGTATCATGCTGCTGCATTCATAATTCGTAACATCGAATTATAATTATATTTTTTGACGAAAATTTTGAATCAGTGAAACATTTGACGATGCGTAGAAAATATTGGTTTTGGTCGTTTGAAAAATCGCGTTTACGTCAGTGGGATTTGCTGGAGACTTTCGACTTGTAATGCAGCAAGTTATGCATCACGTCGTACAACAAATCGAAGTAGGTGGAGTGTAAGCCTATTAGCACAACTTGACAGCGTTCATTCCTTCACGCGCAGCGTACAGTGACGTCGTCCGGCGTAGCTTAGACCATCGCCATTCTGCTACCGTTCGCGCTTCCGTGCGGCGGATGGCCGAGAAGTGTATATAACGAATGATCGTAGTCAGCTGCGCAGTCACGTAGCGAAAGAATCAGCTGGATGGTTCGTTCGCTGCTTGCCTGCAGCTGCTGCAACCGCGCAATTTGTCGCCGCAGCCGTGTGCAATGGTCCACTGACGACCGTCTCTGCCACGCGCGAGTTCTCGGCACCAGATACTCGCACTGCCCGGTCTCTCTCTCTCTCTCTGCACATGCAGCTCAATTATATCTCGGTTTTATGTCTTTCTTTCTACGAGTAACACTTCGTCGCAGCAGTTCGATTTCTTATTTTTCTAAACAATCACCTCACCTGTTCGGGAAACGACTGCATGACTACATACGTTACTCGTCTTGGTCCATCATGTCATCATGTCTGCCATGCAGCAATTTACGGTCAACTGATATCAAAGTCAAATGTGATCTATATATCAGAGTTAAACCACGCTGAGCTAGTTTCTTTGAGGTATACATTTTAGCAAGAATTGCTGCCAAATAAATGCACGCAGATAAACGCAAGTGATTTTATATTCTGTCTCATGTTATGCTATATAACTGCGTTTTTAACTTAAAGTACTGTCGTTATGTAATAAAATTAAAATTGGCTTTATTGCACTGTAACTGGCAGTGTGGCTTTTTTCCTTATTATTAAGTAATATATCTGGTTACGATTAAAAATGTTTAATAATTTTTTAAAATTAACGATCAAATAATTGTTAATTTTGATTTAAACCAACGGTGGTTAATGTGCAAAAATGCATGCTTTATCCAGTTTATGCGTTATTTAGCTAAGAGTTGCAGTTGTAAATGCACTGTGACAACATCAGGTCTATATTATCATTAGTAGGGCTACGTGTTTGTTCTATCCAGACACGTTCTCTGGAGAAAGTGATTATCGTTTATCAAATGCTTCATCATTTTTAGCCGACCGTGCTTAAGTAACGATCGAGCTATCGGCATGGTTGTCGTCGTCTGTCCGTCCGTCCGTCCGTCCGTCCGTCCGTCACGGATGTATTGTAACTAAACGCTGCGAGATACGGCCTAGGTTGCTATTGATTACTAATAGAAAGTCACATATTGGCTTTCAAGTCGCATATAAATCATTGACCTTTGATTACTTTGAAGGATCATAACGCACTATGCTATGCTAATCGTGCGGTATTGTGGTTAATCGGTAAGTCTTAAAGGGTCGGCGATAGTATCATCGGATAGAACGGTGGCTCTCAATAGTAACAATGTTTCTATTTGCAACAGTTTAGTCGCAATTTTCAATGAAAAGTTTAAGCTAAAAATGGCTGTATCTCGAAAACGGTAAAAGATACGTTTTTTTCAGATATAATGAAAGTCATTGACCTTAGATGACCTCAAATGTCACTCACAACCAGTACGATCGGCTATCTTAATGACAGCTGGGCTTCTTATATAACTTTATAGTGCGTTCTTATGTAATAAAGTAACTTAAATAGAAAATTTGACGATTACAATTTTATTAATTGTTTTTTAAAAATTACGATTAATTGCGAGATTAGTCGTTAATTTTTGCACTTTTTGGGTTAGTATTTCTAACAATCGCTAATGTCGTTGATAGCGGTTTTGCACAAATGAAAGACTTGGTGGCCATAATTGTCTGCATTTGACAAGAAGACTTATTGTATAGAGTGTTGATATATCTGCCAGTTGCGCCGCGGGTCTAACTGTTCGTTACCACGACAACGAATGGCTGCATACTGTGACGTAACACTACAGAACTCTCGTTTCTAAGCTATTGCATCAGAGATTTTAAAGCGCTGCTACAGTATCTGACTTATTTAAGCAGTGCAGTCAGGTGTTCAGACCATTAGCAGACTGGTATTTATAGTGATAACGTTTCGAGCATTAACTTAACTGAGTCAGCTAGTAAAGCAGCATTTAACGTAATTATAGCTGGTCACTGGTGTTACGTATGCCAATATGTCTTTGCGTTGCAGTTCGACCGCTAGAAGTAATAACGAACATACTCATTCGCAGTATGGGTCCAGTGTCTGAAGAAGATATGGTAAGCAGCTTCTTTTATTTTTTAGTTTATAAACACCGTAATTTATTTTATTGAAAATTTGCAAAGGTACACAGACTGTATATGGTATAAATACAGAAAAGACAATTATTCTGCTCGACAGGCAAAAATTCGTTCTGCTTGCAGTGATACATGTGTGTGGCTGATTTTTGCTAGAAAAGCTATTAGAAGATATGGCATGATGTCTTAGATCTAGCCAAATATATAAGCATACGGTTCAATCGCTTCCTATAAGTTCTTATGTTATGGCGAAAGAATTTTTGCAAATGTTTATCTTTTAATTTTAACCTTTCGTCATCGACATAGTTTTTAAATAACGGTATAGCTGGTATAACCAAAGTTTGAACCAGATATACAAACATTGTGGTAGCATGCAGTAGCCGTTATAAGATTCGGAACAAGACAGAAGATCCACAACAATGACTGATAAAAAAATTTACAAGAAATTTGAGCAAAGCTCACGAGACGCGCGAAAGCCTATAGCAGTTCCTGTTCGCAGGTAATCTTAGTCTATCTCCATCCATTTCGTCGTAATTCACTTTTTTTGCAGCCAAAAATCGCTAAAAAATCACGTTAAATCAATATTTTTAGGGTTCAGGGTCATTCAAGGTTATCAATGTTGACATTTGTAAGAAGTTCCTCATCAGTGCTTGTTATGATAAGCAGCATGGCTGTGCCTATCTGCAACCATTTACACGCTAGACAAGCCAACAGAGTATAAATAATCACTTTTTACAGGGGTACCTCTCGTTGACACCGACGTTTTCGACTGTAGCTTGAAAACCAATTATCAGATTTAAATAATTTTCGGTACAAATATTTCTGACACAACTTGCCATCAATTCCACCTCACCTAATGTACGCTTTTGCACTACCTAGGGAAAACAGATCAAGCGATATATGTGTTAAAGTAAAAAAAAACCTGAAAAAACATCCCCAACATTATTAGTTGTGCCTTGAATAAAAATTAGCAGATTATAATAATATTTGTCAGAAATATTTTTGCCACAACTGGCTGTTAAATAAATGTTTCAGTTTTCACCTGACCCAACGTCCGCTTTTGCACTATTTGGGGAAAGCAGAGCAAGCATAATACGTGTTAAAATGAATGAAAAAACGTCAATAAATTTCATTTATCCTAATTTGTCGGCCCCAACAGCAGGTTTTGCAGCAGTGTGACTGCCAGATAAAGCTTAGGAATGTTTGTAAAGTCAAGAAGCGACTGGGAGAGCCTGGATTGGTCTGGAGCAGAACATTATCGATACTGCTGTCAATGAATGGAGAAACCGTCTCCTTGCCTGTGTTCGCCTAGTGGGCCAACACTTCAAGCAATTTTACTGGATGCAGTTGAAAAATGGACAATCGAATGAAATGTCAGCCAAAGTGTCAGAAATGTGAACAAAAGGGGTTTTACGCGTTATGTTAATTAAGCAATCACATAGCATTGGATACAAAAGTGATATTTCGCTGGTTGTGCTTTTCCCAGATAGTGCAGAAACAAACGTTGGGTGAGGTGAGAAACTAAATGGTCATTTGATGGTAAGTTGTTGTGTAAGGAATATTTATACCAAAAATTATCAAAATTTGATAATTGGATAATGTCGGGGATACTTTTTTAAGACACAGTGTAGAAACAGCCACACGATACAAACGTCCGAACAAATTTCTAAAAAAATAACTTTATGGTGGGCGTAAAAACTATCATTCACCACACGGAACAGAAAATTAGCATATAAAAAGTTTTTAAAAAACGGTGACTACAGAAAGAACATTCAAGTTATTGTGACGGCAGTACACGGAAAGCACCAGCAGTAAACGGTGGCAAGGATTTATCTGTAACGTACGTTTTTAGTCCGGAGGGAAATCTTGAGTAAAGGATTGACCGATGATAAGCGTGGAAGCAAAAGACACATATTCTAATTAGAATATAAGCCAACTTGAAACAATATAGGTCGGCTTTAACGATGGCCAAGGCGATGCGCCTCGTTATTATGCGGTGAACCAACTTCAGCTTACATTTTAATCCGGAGTTTTGATTTCGGAAAAAACAATGAGACCAGTAATGTCAATAAAAGTGTAAAAGCAAGTATACTCGACGAAAAAAATATGTTTGTTTTTTTATCTTAATACTTTAAGTATTTATGTGTTTTAGCACTGAAGCATTGGCATTTAATTGGTTGAATTTAGTTCTGGTCATTAAACAGCAAAGTTACCGCACCTAAAATCAGACTGCAAGAGATATTGATCATTGTGCAACAGAAATTAAGAAGTTAAGTTAACTTTTGCATGCGGCACTTTATTTCTTTCTACAGATTTCTTGTTGCAGTCTGCAGATATCCACAGATGTTCAAGTTATTTCGAATCTGGGAATCCCAGTGTTGCCGGTTGGCATCATGCGCATATATGCCCATGCTATAGGCCTACGCAATCTTTACTGCAGGCTTCCTACGGTGGCCAGTCGGCGACTCATTTCAAAGCTCGCCGCTGATGCGTAGAATTGTATTCATGGAGTCGAGGCTGCATATTTATATGAAGTCAGTCCGAGTCGTAGTCGTCCCATGCAGGTCGTCCAGGTCGCCGAGTTCGTAAACTATCCAAGCATCAAAAGAAAAAAACGCAGCCACTAACCGAAGAAGGAGTCTCTGTGACTCCCATCGCGAAAATGGGATTTTTGAGGTATCGCCGTCGAAAACAGTTTTGCAATACTACACACAAGTCTATAATTTAAGCCTGTAAGAACCATTTCCGACAAAAATGCGATTTTTATTTTTTTTTGTGTTGAAACATTAGGTTTAACTGCAACGTTAGTTACAAACGATATGTCGCAAGTTTTTGCTAGCTTTATTTCTACGATTTTTTATGTCAATGTTAGAAGCCAGACAGGACGGGCAGGTAGCCCTGTCAATCATAGCGACAAATAGCTGTTAGCAAAAGTTATTGTCTTGTGTCGTTTTATTTTATTCGCTTGAAGGTTTAAGCTGTCAGATGCCAGCGTGATACTAGCGTATTGTGTGATGATCATCAGTTGGTACAACTGAACAGTCTTGGTGATATTGGTCATTGGTGATTAGTAGCCGATTGGTAGGAAGACCGATTGTTGCTGGTGCAGTTACTGCGGCAGCGGCTGCAGCTGCAGCTGCTGTTGTACGTATGGTCTGATATAAATACCATGACATGCAAATGATCATCCGAGTCAGCGAAGCGTAACGTTGATAACGTCATCGTGTCTTGCTTGCAACAGCGCATTTCGTTTGTCGCTTGTAATCGTCGTTTTTTCTTAATAACGGTAACTTTATGTCGAACAAGCACTAAAGTAATTTTGTAAATTGCAGAATCACTGTCCACCCAACCCCTCGATTATATTCGCCAGGTGGTAGCAGCAATTTGCAATGCATGTTTGGGCCAGGGGTTCAGATCCCAAATCTTTCCTTCCACTGACCCCATCTGACATTATGTGTCATTGACTCCACAATCTAAATCCGTTAAGAAGCCATTCCGCCTATAATGTCTAGCAGAACGAAGACAAAATGCAAGTGGGATGCTGCTCGCAGAACGGCACAGCCAACTCGTTGGCTGTTCCGCTTCACCGACTTCCGCCCGGCTGCGGCGCTCAATGCAGTTACATGTCAAATTATTGTCAATGGAAGTGCAACTTCAATGCGCAGAAGTACTAAAGTTCGTCCGGCAGTAAAATCGCCTCAATAAAATCGTGCCATCAAGTGTGGACGTCGCGCGCTTGAAGGCGGCCTGTCAAAACGATGACGTTCCGACAGTCGCTCGGCCGTGCCCCTGCATCTGCCGTCAGCGAGCGTTGGATTCTCATTTTCGATGGCGGACCGTAGCCCGCCTGGGTCATGAGCGCGGTAATCCTTGACTCGCTGATTGAAATCGATCGTTTGCCGCTGCCGCCCCATCGTTTAGCCGACCTCCCGCGCGCCGCCGCTTATATACGCACCACTCTCGACGGCATCGGAACTGACGAGCGCTCTGACGTCATGGAAGCTAGTCAACTAATACCTCGCTGTGCAGTCCAAGAATTATCTTGTCTGTGCAGCTGAAAGTCTCGCTCGTTTGACACACGTAGCGCCCGGGTGGCCTCCTGCGGTCATCGCTGCAAGCAACATGAACATGACGCTGACTTGAGGCGACTGAACAGAGCTTCACGTGTCGGGCGATCGCGATTAGCTTTTGCTCACCGGACGCTTCTGACTTGACCTAACTTTTTTTACAACACACCGCAATCTCATATTTAGAATTTTAAAAAAATGTGCAAATAAAACACTGCAACTGGTGCAATGAATGGATACGTCGTTTGCTTAAATGTCTGGAAATGTCCAAGTTTATTTCTGTCTTGATGAAAACCGAAGCTTGCTTAAAAAGCAGATTTTTGCCTACAGGCTTTGAACCGGTTTGCGGCAGACTTCTGCTTATAACGTTGATGATTGATGACCAGACGCATCTGATGAAAGTTGACAGTTTTCAGTGCGAAACGTAAAAATTAAAAGTTGTCCGTTCGCATCGAGACATTTTAACGCCAACCCAGTTTGGCAATGGCGGTGAACATTGTCGCGACAGACTGGCGGAGCGGCAAGATGTGTGAATCCCGACTGTTCAAGAAAAACATGCAAGACCCAAGCTTACTCCATTTACGATGCAAACAAAATTTGGTAAATCGAAACGTGAAATGTCAAGTGCAGGTTTATCAGAGCTTTGCTGATGGCAAAGACAGTATACTTTGTAATTTTCTGTAGCAAAACGACAGGATTTTTCACATAGTTGTAAACGCAAACTGACAGGTGCAGGTGTTATGGATGACTTACAAGTCAGGTTTTGGCCAAAAATGATCTCAACCAATTCGTTGAGGCTGTCTTAATTTGTCGCTATCGCGCACCTTATAGCCTGATTGTGATTTGTATGTTGAAGTCGCTCTCGTCTTTCGCCGCGTTAATCACGTCGCTGTAATCCACGACGTCGAATGTACCAGTAGTAAATTCGTTAAATAGGATATGGAAATTCGTATGTAATAATCTCCACGGTAGCGGCGTAGACATCTTGTCGATGTAATTGGCCGGCAGTTGGTTTGCTTGACGTATCCGAGACTGGACCGACAGTCCGATTGGCTTCGTTGTTTAATGCTTATCAGCAGCACAAGTCGGTCCGGTTGATGTTTAATATGTCCAGTCGACTTGACCATCGTAAATCAGCTGCAAGACACCGGCAGGCTACGGCATCAGATATCTCGCCGGTGTAGATCGATTCCGGCGGATAATTGCAATATCGCAGGCAAATTACGACCTTCGAACTTTTCGCTCGGTTCGCCGACGACTTCGAATTCTCGGCATCATTTTGTCGTAATTAATTCGCAGCAGAACAATAATTCTGCGCAAGCAATAAAACCAAAGAGTGCTGACAGAAGACTGGACTCACGAACGGGCCGAAAACAAAGTAGTAGGCCTACAGATACCGTAAACGTAAAAAACGTAAAGTCCTTCCGGAGCTCCGTTTCCTTAGCCCTCAGCCAGATACCAGTTTTTACACTGCGAGACCACGGACACGGGGCTAGTGCATAGTGTGCCTGTTTACGTCCCAGATTTCGCTGGTAGTTATTGCGCCTACCCACGGAGGGATGGCCAGGCTGAGTTGACCTGGGTGGCTGGTTACATACCCGGATGGTCACCCATCCAACTACTAACCGGGTCTGGTGTTGATTAACTTCGTTGATGCAATCTACAGATACCGCGGTTTAAAAAATTATTGTTAAAAACACAGTTAGTTGAAGTGGCGCTTGCCCATTTGTAGGCAGAAACTGCTATTGCATCTTTGAAAGCTACCGAAATGCACATCGCTGAACGGCCAATGAAATTCGTCGGAAGATATGCGTAGTTTCACGCAATATCTTGATCTTTAAACAGTTGTCAGTCTTCGGCCGCCTCTGTAAGAAATAAAATGCTGGAAGAGTTTATGAGACCAAGGGTCTCCAGCGCCACAGATTCCAAGATGTATCAGGATGCATGGAGGAGTAAGTAAGTAAGTAAGTAAGTAGATAAGTAATTTATATAGCGCGTTAACAGTAACAACCTCGAACGCGCTCGATGTGCTAGTAAAACGAAAGGTAAAAATGTTTTAGATGAGTATTTCGGTGACTTTGTGGCCTCAGAACTTTGCTTCACCGCCCCCACTTGAACTGACAGAAATACGAGTAAAGGCGCGCACAGAGCGACAGAACTGAACTGAACAGAAACGAAATAGAATGACATAGTCTGTGACGAACTAGCCAGTGTATGTTCATGTAAACGCGCACCTCTCTACTATCGAGTCGACTGTCCGGTATTGATTGCTTGAATCCATTTTGACAAACAAACGTTGGTCAGTTCGTCAAAAACTGTCGTTTCATTTTTACGTCATAGTTATAGCGCGTATTAGCTATGGTAATTATGTCCGTCTGTCCGTCCGCTCGTCTGTCACGTTCGGGTACCGTTTTAAGACCAGGTGAGATAGAGACTTCAAGTTTTCACCGTATGATAGCTTGAAGTCTCTAATATTTCGTGACAAAATTTTATGCCGCTGGGTCCCCACGAACGAGAGAACGAAAGAGGGGAACCCCCACCCCCTTAAAAAGGCATTATTTTATCGCTATTGGCTCGTCTAATGTGAAAATAGTTGCAGATAGACAGAGACATGGTGCTTATCATAACAAGCGCTGGCGACGAGCTTCTCGGAAATGTCAACATCGATGACCTTGAATGACCTTGAACCCTCAAAATAGGAATATGGGTTTTAGTAAATTTTTCGTGTTTTCGGGCTGCGACACGCTTTTTAAGAATGAATTGCGCCGAAATGGCTGGAGACCAAGACAACCTGCGTATGTAATTTTCAGCATTAAATATAGATTTTAGCAGTCTACGTCCGGACTCTCTAGATTCAAGGAGGCCTGCGTACGTGGTAATATAAGTAAGTGGTTATATATCCGCTGTTGGCTTGGGGTTTTAGTGATTTTCTGCGATGTTCGGCTGCAGAAGAGTGAATTGCGACGAGATGGATAGAGATAGACCAAGATCTTCTGCGAAAAGGAACTGCTATAGTTGTATCTTTAATATCCAGTGTATCTTAATTCTGTACCAAGCAAAAAGACAGTGATGCTCGAAAGGTAAACACAGACCCGACAAAAAGTAGCTAAGTTTGCGATTACGTCACCTGCGTGGCTGACTGCTTAAAGACGGGAATCGACTTCAACCTCATTGCTGGTGTACAGGTGTAGAGTGTGCAACTACCTTTGATGATAATAAACAACGACTAAAGTGATTTTTAAAGAGGCGAAATCTCTCTCCGGTCCACGTAAATTCTCGTTTTTGCTCGTTAGGTGGCAGCAGCAATTTGCAATTGCCTGTGCATGGTTCTAATTGGTTCGATCTCAAATTTCCCTTTTCACTGGGGGTTTAGGGACCCTCATCGAGCACAATGTGTCATTGGAGCCCGCAAGTTTACGTGTCAAATGTGTGGCATCCAGATTCATCGAACGCGTTTTAAGCAGGGCGTACGAATGTAATATACATCTTTATTCATCGAAGAAACGATAGATTAATACATACGCACATGCATGCAATTAACAACTGAAAAGAAAAATAAATAAATAAACACACATGCGTAATAATAACAACACCAACAATGACCACCATTTGACACTGGTGCCATAATCTACAAAGCTGCCCCCGCAGGTGGCATATTTAACATCAAACGTCTTAATGCGATTAGACCACAGTGTACTTGGTAATTTAAAATCAAAGTAAGATTGACACTGACTAATGACATCCATGTTGCTCGTTCTAAACATTTTCATAAAAAAAACCTATTGACAACAAAGTCTAAAGAAGAGAGTTCTGACTTAACCAGTGGGCATGCCTCAAGACCGTATAAGAGGCTAGGTATACATTTTCTATTAATGAGTTGCAAAGTTACTTCC
>Ga0209671_1006867_pt1 | contig 11745 bp, 5 predicted proteins | sample WorMetHERISLAND2_2_FD_187401 | JGI IMG/M metagenome (GOLD analysis project Ga0209671, IMG submission 187401) | Marine gutless worms symbiont microbial communities from Max Planck institute for Marine Microbiology, Germany - Olavius geniculatus... | ecosystem: Host-associated > Annelida >...
GTGTATACGAACATATACTGTAAACTGTCGAAATGCATTGGACAGACTCCGTGTTCATATGAACATTATCTTGTTGTCTAGAAAATGTGCCAGTACAAAAATTTTAAAAATTGGCTAATTTTTGGCGCCAAAAATTAACCGATTTTTAAAATTTTGGCGAAGATATAGACCGTGACATTGTGGGACGTTTTTTGGGACACAGATAATAACATGCAGAGCGAATATCGGTATTTGCCCATTTTATTAGACAATGCCCATTTTTCTTTATGGGCCTGTTTTTTGTTATTAAAAAAGTCAGATAGTTAACGGCTGTGTATAGCTCTTCACGAAAACCCGTTTTAAAGCTAAGGAGCGTCACCAGCCATATGAATAACACGCGGTGTTATCTGCCACCTGACAGATGAACGCGCCCCGCTTTAACGCCGTGGTAACCATTTATAGCGACCCGATCGGGAGTCTAGTTCACGACCAGTGACGACTTCTTAATGGTAGTAGATTCGGTGTCCTAAACCGGTATGCCATCACCACGATTTATTGTTTGTTTGTTTGTACGTTTTTTGTTTGTCGTTTTGCTCCCATCGTCGATAGATAATTTTTATTTGAAAAATATGATACGAAAGAGAAATACAGTAATCGTTACTCAATATTGAAATAAAATAAATAAATATATCAGTTGACTGTTGACGCTTGTCAGCTGCGCAGTGACGATTAAAAACTGGAAAAACGAAAACGATAATCAGAATGGAAATACACGTGAGCGGCGTTCTGACCTCGGCGCAGCGAGTCTGAGTTTGATTCGGCGTAACTACGACATTCGTCATGACGAAGAAGGCGTCGTTCTCCTGCAACAATGACGACAACGATGACAATTGCAACTGATGACTTCGCCGGACAACGGCGTCATATCAGTTTGTCTGTTTGTTTTTCTGTCCGTCTTTCTGTCCGCATTATTATTCATCAACTTATGAAAAAATGCTATTAGGCCTATGTGTACACCGTGATCCATAAAAACGTGCCACTTTTTTGAATAGCTCCGTTAAACATGGGCCGATTTTAATAATTTTTGGCGTGCGACATCAGAAAGAAACTAGACACAAATAACTCTAGCTTTGGCCAACTCACTTTAATACTGTCGCTACACTACCTTGTGAAATGCAGGTTATTGAATCTGCTGTTGGCGAGTGGTGTCAACGTTTGCAGCTTGCATTCGTGCTGGAGGAAGACATTTTGAGCACATGATGTGATGTAGCACGTGTGACTTTTTATGATGCAATAGTTGCCAATCCTGTTGGCAGTTAATCATTTTTGAGCCGACGCGTGGGCTATCCAGTATGAATTCATTGTTGTAAATGGCCAAACTACGACTTTTTGCATTTTACAAGGTAGTGTAGCAACAGTATTAAAATGAGGTGCCAAAACTAAAGTCATTTGCGTAAAGTTTCTGTTTAATGTCGCATGCCAAAAATTATTGAAATTGGCCAATGTTTCACAGCGCTATTCAAAAAATAAAAGTGACACTTTTATGGACCACGATGTACTTGCAGATAGTGCAGCACAATAGCAAGCATAGTACACTGTCCATACATCATCCCCTGAATACTTTGGGAATACATCCAACCATAAATTGTACATGCCCTATATATAAAAACTTTGCCGATATTTGTGAAAAAAGTCACTAACCTTCCGTGAATAACCATAAATGAAGCATTCATCTCCATTTTAACAGTTCTGCACCTGGATATTCTCACACTATGCACTCAGCACTGACGGTGTCACATTAAAATGTCTTCCTCATACGTGGTTAAAATTAATTAAAAGCATTTAATATATGTACTAAAAACAAAGTTAAAATACTTGTTAAGATCAAGGCTATTAAGCTAGTGTAAAAACAACATTATATACGATTGTAAAAGTTGATATCTTTAACATAAGCGATGATGTTGCGAGATGCAACATTTTCAAAAACGTCCTTGAGTGTGTTCACTCCAAAATATCTCTGACGTGCTGCACTGTAACGAGTGCAGTTTACCAAAATGTGCTTGACTGTGAGCGGAGAATGGCAAGCTTCATATGGCGCCGTCGCTTAGTACTCTATTTAGTGCTAAGTACACGCAACAATTATCATTTAGCTGTCAAGTTTAGAACCCGGAGTGCAGAATAATAGTAGTCCTGTCCGCCGGCGAAACCGCTGTGCTTATTTTACCATAGCACTGGTACCGTCTATATCTAGCAATATGTCGGCGGGGGTATTACGGGTTGATAAGTCCACCACGAGTGCACTCAAGCGTAAAGTGGTGTAGATTCGTTTAACACTCGCATATACCACTTCAGACAGTGATTTAACCGTACGTACGAGTAGGCTATACACACCGTAAACAGCACTGGTGATGATTGTAGTCTAGCAAGATAGTGTAGTTTGTACTAAAGGCAGAGAGACAAATTTGAAATAAGAGGGAGAGAGAAAAAGAATAGATAAAACTAAAGTTTAACCTGCCACAGTCTTCCATTCGCGGCAGCAGCAGTGGTAAAAGTGAAAAAGGTAAACAAACTGCAACTTTAGGTTGGTTGTTCCAGAATTATTTCAGGTCTCATATTTGGTCTGCTATTTTTAAGGTGTGAACTGCATTTTTCTGGTTCGTGACGTTAGTCGGAGCCGTATAATATTCAAACTACGATGGAGATAAATTTCGAGTTTAAAAACGGCAAAGCTGTGCAATAAATGCATAATTCAACGCACACTAAGGTGAAATTTGCTCTTGAGTATCGTTTAGTCAGCGCGTGATAAGAATCTGAGGTTGGCCAAAAACCGCGATCTCCTGCTGTGACTAGCTATATGCCGGGTGAGCCAAAAAAGTGACTATTTCAACCGCGTCAATATAATACCATATAAACTGCACGACGCCATACACTTTTACTGTTTAGACAATTCTAGCATTTGCTATTCGCAGTTTGAATATGTTCATATTATTTTTAATAACATTTTAATAATTCTTTCGGAACCGGTTTTTTTCGCACGCAGATTATGTGTGGCGCCGCTACGTGGCAGCCGCGTTTTCCGCGTGTCCGACGAATTTGTATGAATACTGCGGCCGTACGCGTTTCTGCTTGCTGAAAGTATGACCGCGTTCTAGCCTGTGGTTTCTGGAGTACGAAGGTTCATATTGTTTTCCAGTTTGCCGAGCCCTCGTGGAATATTTCGCCTGGAAAACCTGCTTCGTGCTCAAGCCTAGCTAGACTGTTGGCCGCGGCCATGTTCCGTGTGTCCTACATGTTCAGCCATGCGTGACCAAGTCTATACAGTCGTGGTCAGCTGCTGGGGCTATGGCTGCAAGCCGAGTACAACTTCATTGATGTCACTCGCCGCCAGGTGTGGTCTGCGAGGCTTGGGCGTGAGAGGTCCAGGCCCCGCGGCCGTTGCGGAGGACAACACCAACATGCAGCCGCCGCCCATCGATCAGCTGATCGACAACTTGACATCGTCTTGCCGCTGTTTGCTGGATGACCTGCGACGTTTGCCTGAGATGCCGTTCAGATGTGGATTGTGTGTGGCGCCGCTATTTTGGCAGCCGCGTTTTCCGCGTGTCTTGTACGTTCGTCAGGCCACCAGACATTGTCGCACGTGACACACTGTCGTATTTTCCAGACAGTCGTACATAGTTTGTCGTGACTTGCGGTTTTATTTGTGGACCTTGAAGTTTTTTTTTACTTAGGCCACGTTAAAAAATTGTAATGTAATGTACTGACAGCATTCATCGTTAGTTATAACGGAAGACGAAGAACTACGTATTAATGGCAGTCATTTAATACAAATGATCAGGAGTAACCAAAAATGGCAAATATATCGCATAGTACGACAGTAACAAAAAAGGAAACTAAAATACCAAAAAAGTGAAACTTTTTGGCTCATCCTGTAAACTTTAGACTAGCAGTTTAACAACCAGTATAAAGTCTGCGGTGGGGGAATGGCTCATGTAGTCATGTTTATTCATTGACTAATTCGCCTAGTGCACATAAACTGCTGTCTATCAAGTTAACATGTCAGCCACAACGCGTCAGATAACGGTTTATTTTACTGCGCCCGCGTGTATATACACAATCGTCACAGACTCAGGTGGGAATCAAATTGAACGTACACGTACGCACGATAATTTCTTGGCATTTATATTATACAAGGTAGTGTAGCCACGCGTGTCAGAAGAAAAAATTTATGCAAATCCGTTCACTTTTCTCAAACAAGAAGCCCAGCTGTCGTTAGAATAGCCGACTGTACTGGTTGTCAGTGACCTTTACGGTCATCTTAAGGTCGATGATTTTTCTATCTCATTCCAAACGGCGTATGCGATTTCCTATTAGCGATCAGTTAGCAATCTTGGCCCTATTTACCGTTTAGCCACAATACATCCGTGTAATGCAGAAATAACTGTTATGCTGCATTTCACCACTGAAAATTTGAAAATAATAACAACTATGAAATGTCTATGTTTTAAACATTGTGTTTAGTGGTAACAAGAAGCCTAGCTGTCGCTAAAATAGCCGACCGTACTGGTAGTCAGTGACCTTCAAGGTCATCAAAGGTCGATGATTTTCATTTTGTCTAGAAAGCGTATGCGACTTCTTATTAGCGATCAATAACAACCTTGGCCCTATCTCGCACCGTTTAGCCACAATAGCGCATACTGAGTTTCAAGGTCAATCAAGTTCAATGATTTTCATGTCATTTCAAAGCCCACATGCCACTTCCTATTAGTGATTAATAGTAATCTTGGCTCTATCTCTCACCGTTTCCGAAATACGGCCGCTCATAGCTCGAAACATTCCATTAAAAATTGCGGCCAAACCGCTGCAGATGGAAACATGGTTGCTATTGACAGCCTATAAAAAGTTGCCAGCGCCCTATCTGATGGTACCATCGCCGACACCTTACAACTTACCGTTTACCCACAATAGCGCACGATTGGCGCACCATAGTGCGTTATGGCTCTACAAGATCATTCAAAATCCTTGATTTTCATGTCATTGGAAAGCCAATATGCCACTTCCTATTAGTGATCAATAGGCCCTATGTCGCACCATTTAGCCCCAATACATCCGTGACGAACAGACGACGGACAGACAGACGACAATCATGCCATAAGCTCGACCACGGTAGGCTAAAAAGTTTGAGATGAGTCTTAGTCAAAAGATGCCGCTCCGTCGCTGCGCAGCATAAAGATCTGTACTGGCCAATTCGCATCTACTGTTGAGTCGCGTCGGCGTCGTAGGTGTAAATCAGCCATTGAAGCAACAAAAACAATTAATTTGAGCAAAGCTCATGTGACGCGCGATAGCAGCGGTCCTGCCACCTGGGCAATCGTGTACAGCATGCAATGAAATAATAATGCGCTTTGAAACAATACCCAAATTTGAGGTTTCTGTACAGAAAACTCCTTGAATGTAAAAGGTCGAAATTTAGATTGTTTAAATTGAACGTTATATGCTACAAATTTCATAGGCCTATGCAGATTGTCCAGATTTATCTTGAGCCATTTCGGCGCAATTAACTCTTGAAATGTGCGCCGAAGCCGAAAATTAAAAAAAAACACCAAAACCCCTTATCGTTTAAGGTTCAAGGTCATTTAAAGTCATTGATGTTCACACCAAAAACTCGTCATTAGTGCTTGTTACGATAAGCAGCATGTCCACGTCTCAATTGTTTTTACGTTAGACGAGCTAATATCGGTAGAATGAACACTTTCAAGAGGGTAACCCTCTTTGATGCCCGCCTGCGCAGGCCTCCTTGAACCTAGAGAGTCAAGACTTGAATTGCATAAATTTGCGTTCAATGCAACAAATTTCATCTGCATGGTTGTCTTGGTCTATCTCCAGCCATTTCGTCGCAATATATCTATATATTTAGAATCGGGGCGTCGACAACGCACGCAACAACGCACGCCTATCTCTAGCCATTCTGGCGCAATTCACTCTTAAAATGTGTGCCGCAGCCCAAAATCACGAAAGATCTACAAGAACCCCTAATTTTGGGGGCTCAAGGTCGTTTAAGGTCATCGATGTTGATAAAACTAAAAAGTACGTAACCAGTGCTTGTTATGATAAGCAACATGTTTGTACCTATCTGCAACGGTTTTTTTCACACTTGACGAGCCAATAACGGCAAAATAACGTCTTTTTAGGAAGGGGGTTCCCCTTTTTGGCGCCCTCGTTCGAAGGAAATCGCCTCACACAGGATCACGAACTCACGAAATTTTGTTGCGAAAACGAGTCCTTGGGGCAGCCCACAGTGAAGATCTCGGGATCTTAGCTTGCACCTTTTTGACACAATACAGCAGTGTGACAGACGGATGGACGGACAAACAGACAGACGCGCAGGCTATGGCTAAAACGCGCGAAGCATTCTGCTATCGCGCGTAATAAAATGAATTAAAAGTTTGTTCGCTTAATACAGTCTGTGCAACACAACACATTACTATTTAACCTTCTAAACTAACGTACTTTAACTTACTAAACTGAGATTTCAGTGCAATTTAGTTTATTTCTGTATTGTAGGTGCGTAACACATCGAACTTCGTTAAATAATTTGCTAACACATACGTAGCGACGCGATTAAGATCAGACGAGACACTTAACATTCACTGTATTATTGCAAATTTTTCACGAAGTGCACCAGTAAAAGAATTTTTAAATCGGTCAAAATTTGGCGAAGCTTTGGACACGAAAGTTTGATAACACGTTTTTATGAATTACGGTGTAGTTTTAGAGTGGCCGAGTAAGTTTATGAAACATAAATGTCGAGTGACACCAGTGGATGCACGCATGACACGGCATCGTGAAGAGAGGCGGGAAACGATAGAACGGCCGCAAGTAATGTGACTGCATGAGCCAATAGCGCGCGGTGCAGTCATATTGGCTCAGGTCGCACCGCCAGTCATTTTGTGATGCCAGTCGACTGCAAGTCAGCAGTAGGTCAGTCAGATCGTTGCCCCAGACAGTCATTTCCAGTTACGTGGCTGGCAGTCTGGCGTCTACTCAGAGCATAACTACAGTGTACATGGGATTGGTTGTTGAAAACAGAAGCCGAAATAACCGTAATGAGAATTTGCACACAGGACAAAAACACAGAAATGCCATCAGCACCACATGCACGCATACCGGCCGTGAAGAACTCACGAGTGTCTGATGGTGTGGGTTTGTTAGCATCGCTAACAGGTTGCTGTAAAACAGAAAGAGAGGGCAGACATTGCAAACCTATAGGGTGTTTACACGATCGAGCAAACATCGAGCAAATATCGAGCAAACATCCAGTTGGCGCAAGCAGGCCTATTGGAACCCAGCCCCTGACTCAAATGTAGGCCTAGGCTTAGGCTCAGCCCACAGCTGATCACGTGTTATATAGTCCTTCCAATTACAACCTGCCAGTCCTTCTAATTAGCATGCTAATTACCATAGAACGTCCAGCTAGCTGCTGGATGTTTGCTCGATCGTGTAAACACCCTATTAGTGAGGCACGAACGAACGATATGCTCACTGACACCAACAGATGCGTCACTTTAGTGAGGCTTGGAGTGAAAATACCAAACGCACTGTAAAAACATATATTTGAGTCACCGCCGAGTATTAATCAAATTACCAGTTCTTATCAACGACAATCATAGTCCCAGCTATCATCAAGTATAGTCATCAGTAGATTGCTAAGATATATAACGCGCCTCTAATTACTTTGACGTAAAAAGTCCTTCCCGAACCACAAAGCCCATAGCGCGGCGTTGATTTTAGTTTCGTTAGCCCCCCCCAACCAGACACCGGTTTACACCGCGAGACCTGCAGGGATACGGAGCTAGTGCATCGCGCGGTGTGCCTGTTTACGCCACATCTTTCGCTGGTACTCATTGCGCCTACCCACGGAACGATAGCCGGGCTGAGTTGCCTTGGGTGGTTGGTTACATACCGAGATGATTTACTCTTTGCCGTCTGCCATCATCCAAGTACTAACCGGGCCCGGCGTCTATTAACTTCGTTGATCGCCAGAACGCGTTAACCACTTCCAGTACGCTAAGCCGCCACCGCCGTCGTGACGTATGATGCTACATAATGTGCTTTAACTGCTTGATTAATTGATAGTACGAGTACTGCGCTACACGCGAGCTGGAGGCCGTCCCGACAACAACTCACATTGGAAGCGACGACCAGGACGACCGAGACACACCTGTGTACGACAAGTGGAGATCGACACCGGTACCCCCGCTGATGTTGCATGGGACATTGCCGTCGACCGATGCAGTTGGGGGGCGCTACGACCACAGCTGGTCAAGCGTGACTAATGATGATAATGATGATGTACTGCGCATCATTAGAATTTACCTGCGGTGGCATGACGTAATCAGCAACATCCCAGATTCGATTACCGTCAACGCCGCCGTGAATAGTGATGTTCAGTTGTGTGCAATTCGTCAAAGCGATGCCCTTTAGCTTGGTAGTCGTGGCACTGATTACCTGATCTTTGTCCTGGTAGCCTCGCTCCCATATGATCACATAGCTGAAACAGTCACGCAAAAAACTCGGTATCGGTTCATGCAACTCCGTAGTAAAACATACAAACTGGCCATCACTACGCTATAATCAGACGCGGGGCCAGGCATTTCGAGGAAAGACGTTTTCAGTTTATAAGCGGCATTGCTGTTCACTATTGTGACAAATGATCTGTCTGTCTGTCTGTCTGTCTGTCACACAAGCTGTTGAACAGAATGTTATCAAGCTTTTGACACGACTATTCGTGCAGCCCTAAATAACATGATTTGATTTGAACAGAGGTTCAAATCCCGCGACCTCCCCCCCGCAAAAAAGCGATTTGTGATAGGAACTCTTGGCCAAAATTTGGACTGTAAATTGCGGACAAATCGCTACAAATAGCGCAATCTTTACGACAGGAAATTTTAAATTCAGCAACGCTTTATGCAACGGTGCAGTCGACGTCGTTTACTTGTTACAACTCTACCACAGTCATCGCCGCCGAAATGCCGCCAGTGACAACTCTGGTTGATAGGCCTACATCATCATGGTCATCGTCGTCGTCGTCGTCGTCGTCATTAGACATAGTTGCAATCTTGTCCAGAGATAAAGCCCACGGGGTAACTCTGATCTCCGCTGCATTACCTTTCCACCTGTCAGCCAGACACCAGACAGTCAGGCTCACTTGACCTGGATGGTTCACCCGTCTGCTGAAGTAGGCCCACTAACCGGGCCCGGCCCGGCCCGGCCCGGCGTATGAAGACTACGTTGTGCGAACCGAGATAATCAACAACAACAATTGCAGTTAATTTACACTTAGCTTGCACTGCTACAGTTTTCACAGTTTTCGGCTGCAGTCGTGCGTCATAAAGCAAACGACGATGTAGCCTGGGCAATCCAAGCGTGGTTTAACTACGATACCGCACTGTCTGGAGTGGTATAAGCTCGGACTGCGTCCTCGCATACCCACTCCAGCAGTGCGATATCTAGTAAATACCGACCCGATGATGTAGAAAAGAATCGCTGCCTGTATGAGACGGTTGATGATGCCGACTTTCTTGCTAGGAATGTGAACGACTTTGGCCGTGTCATATTCGAAAAAACTGCCAAGCACCGTCACATAGCTGCGTAGACTAGGCATCTTCCGACCGATCACTACTACACCGTCCGAACTCATACAACTACGACGACGACGAGTCGTGTGACGGATCAGCTGTAGACAGTCTAACTGTCTTGGCTGCTGCTGCTGATACGGCTTCTCGTGATAGCTTATAGTAGTACAGGCTGTCAGTAAAGCGTCACTGAAACGGCTACGACTACTGCAAGTGTTGCTGCTGCAGCTGCAGCTGCTGATGATGCGCACGCAGAGTAGGCTAATGGTTCATTGATGATCGGTCGCGTGCAGCGTGCATGCAGGCGCGAGCCGCTATACTCGCACTCGCAAGTTCGCAGTGGTGTCGCTGAGTCACTGTAAGTTCGACGGAAACAGCTTCTCTCTTACTGCCTCTCTGCGTATGGGGTGGTATATAGAAGGCTGAACTTAACGATTTTAGTAAGAAAAAGTGCTTTGCGCAGATCGAGCAATCGTGTAATATACATCTGTAGCAGCCTTGTAAACGATTAGCTTAGCTTTGATCATTGCAGTGAAGTGTGGTCATATTAAACGTCAACATTGTGAAAGACAAAAATATCGGCGCTGCTATTTTCAAGTCAGAATTGCAATTTAATTACTTTAATTCCTTGCATGTTATTATATGTTTATTTTGAGAAAGTGCACTTTTATGTTCAACTGGTTACAGTTTTGACTCAAACCAAATAATGTAATGTTTAGTAAAAGCTGAGACAATTTTAACCTTCAAAAACCGTCGCAATGTCTCAGTGCCGGCGCTAGCGCCCCCAATATAAGTGTGAGGCACTATGGCGAGTGTGGTAGCTCCAGCGTATAACGGGGTCTTGGGGAGAAGCTCCTAGCAGCGTCCAGGGGCAGAGCTCTTGATCAAGGGATCAAGGGGACGAAGCCCCTCTGATGAAATTTTTGAATAAATTTTTTTTAGAAAATCAGCCATAAATAATTGTAAAGATTCTAAGCCCGATAATTACGAGTAACAAATAACAAGTTAACAGCTAACAAGTACAAGTAATTTAAGCAAAGCTCATGAGAAGCGCGACAGCCTTAGCAGTTCCTGTTTGCACATTTTCTTGGTCTATCTCATAGCCATTTTGTGGCAATTCACTCTTGAAATGTGCGCTGCAGCCAAAAATTGCGAAAAATTCGTCAGAACCCCTTCTTTTGAAAGTTTAAGGTCGTTCAAGGTCGTTTAAGGTCATTGATGTTAATAAAACTAAAAATCAAGTGATCAGTGCTTGTTATGATAAGCAACATGTCTGTATCTATCTGCAACTGTTTTCACACTAGACGAAAGACGAGCCAACAATAACGCACAACAACGTTTTTCTACAGGTACTCCTCTTTGACATCCGCGTTCGAGGGGAACCCTTCACCTAGTGGCACAGAATTTTGTCACGAAAAACGAGAGTTTTGTGGTAGCCCACAGTGAAGATTTTGTAATCCTAGCTTGCACCGTTTTGATACAAATCAAGAGTATGCCGGACGGGCAGACGGACGGACGGACAGACACCTGAACGATGGCTAAGACGCGCAAAGCATTACATGCTGTCGCGCGTAAAAAAATTAAGTTGGATACGTGACCCAAATTCTTTTTTGTAACATTTGTAAATGTAATAAAATAATTGCTACAGTTCTGGAGCTACAGAAAATTTTTCTTAGTAGATTGTTTTTTTTTCTTTTGCGCATATTTTTATAGCCGCAGCAGTAGTAGCAAAAGCGGCAGTAGTAGGTTATAAACCAGGTTCACGCGACTTTTCGAAAAAACGCCGTCCCTACAGATTTTTACACTGATGTTCGTGACACACAAGCGAAGAAACTTAATTAGCCAAAACACTTGAATGATCGCGTGTTATCGACATGTTAAACATCCGAACTCGGTATGGCACTTGAGGCACATCAGCCTTACTGTCGCATTAAAGAAATAATCACGATTAAAATTATAAATAACCCCGTCAGAAAATGAAACGCCGTGACATAAATTACACTAGAGTAGCTTGCGATCCAATTATAGCGTCGCGCCCATAAGACCTTGTTGGGCCATGGCCCCACCTTTACGTCAGTCGCTAGGGCCAAGTCGGGTTAATGTTAAAATTTATGCGGCGTAATTAACATTA
>Ga0209671_1006869_pt1 | contig 11744 bp, 7 predicted proteins | sample WorMetHERISLAND2_2_FD_187401 | JGI IMG/M metagenome (GOLD analysis project Ga0209671, IMG submission 187401) | Marine gutless worms symbiont microbial communities from Max Planck institute for Marine Microbiology, Germany - Olavius geniculatus... | ecosystem: Host-associated > Annelida >...
GCACAAGACAGTGCTTTTTTAAAGTTAGAAAAGTAATTTTAACATGGTAAATATTAAACATATTTATTCAAAATATTTTTAAAAATTAAAAAAATTAGAATGGCACCTATGGGGAAAATTCAAAAATTCTTTAAACTGTCATAACTCCGGTTGCGTGATTTTTGGTTCTACAGTATGGTTTTCAGGGTCGGCCAATTTAATGTACGTCATATATATTAATCCCTGACTCACACTTGTTGCCACCACAATGGAATTTTGGACAAAATGGGATATAACTCGTCTTGTATGAAAGACGAAATCTGTGCATCTAACAGGGTTTTTTTTCGGAATTGGGCTATAGAATGCTGCAAATCAGATTCCACCACGACCTACCTTTGTTGCCATGGCAACGAAATTTGAGACAAAATGGGCTATACCTCAGCTGGTACAACAAATATCACCCAGATCTTTGCATCTAACAGAGATGCAGGTTGAGAGTTTGGCAATTAGATGATGTCAGTCAAAGTCCACCACAGCATTAGCAGTAGTAGTAGACACATCCAACGTTCTGTGCCTGACCAGAGATATACTACCCTGCCTTAAAAAGGTAGAAGTATAAAGGTCCCTTACATGAGTCAGGCTCATTCTCCGATTTTCGACAATAAAGCAACAGATATTTTACTATAATGTGCTGAAAGTCTGTCTGTCTGTCTGTCTGTCAGCCCCCTCTAGCGCCTTACCTGTTACACGGTCACAGACCCCGACCGCGGCGTTTGAGTCCTTGGGCCTTGGGTACGTGCCCCCCACCTGCCCCACGGGCCGCCTGATGGGGCGGAGGTTCAATTGTCAGGTCTTCTTTCCCCGCTGATTCTGCCAAGCTCGTCAGCTTAGCGCATCAGGTAGTGCTTCACGGCGGAGGGCGCGGCGCTTCTAGTGTATGTAAAAACTTACCAGTTTAAAAATGAGTGTAAAAACGAAGCGATGATATTAGTCCTCTAAAACAGCGAAAATCATTCGCTTAACCTTATATGGGGCAATGCATACACACTGCATCGTACTTATTGTAAGGTGTACACAGAAACATGCTTTATTCAATAATAACTCAACAACTTCATGATAATAACATAATAAGTAAACTAGATATTTGGCGCGAAGCCCAACGTGAGTCCGCCCGGCACCCTAAGTCCGATTGGGGGGAAATTAGGGGTGGGGTAAAATTTCCTCGGCACCAAAGTCACGTGGCCCGAACTCAAATGCATTGACATACACCGAACGCGCATTGTCGACTTAGGGTAGGTCAACATGAGCGCTTATAACTTAGTTCGTCGTGGACGGAATTTCACAAAATTTTTTTTGTTCAACGCCGAAAGAATCGTTCTCGTCAACGCCGTTTAGGTTTTGTCGCTATCTTCATCGATTCCAGAAACATTTGCGCTCAAACTCAAAAGTTGACGTAAATCGCACTGATTTTAGCGCATTATTTGCCCTATTTGCCCTGAAAAAAGTTGTAAGGGGGCCCCCGTCCCCGGTGGGGGTGCGCTAGTAAGATTTAATCATTCTCTAGCGTGTGTAAGAATTTGGGGACGCAGCACCCCCTAGGGGCCGAATCATGGTCTTCCGAAAAATGCGACTTAGGGTAGGTTAACATAAGCACATAACTTTGTTCGTAGTGGACCGAATTTCACAAAATTTTTTTTGTTCAACGCCCAAAAGATCGTTCTCGTCAACGCCATTTAGATTTTGTCGCTATCTTCATTGATTCCAGAGATATTTGCCAAGCCAATTTTTGACTCCCCTTTGAAAAAAGTTGTAAGGGGGCCTCCGTCCCCAATGGGAGGTGCACTAGTAAGACTTGGTCATTCTCTAGTGCATGTAAAAATTTGGGGGTGCAGCACCCTCTAGGGGCCGAAATGTTTTTCCGAAAAATGCGCTTTAGGTGGGTACGATTTCACATCGAGATCTCCAAGGTTACTGGACCAAACTTCACTGGACTTGTTTCGCCTAACGCAGGAGGAATCGCGGTAGATGGAATGACTATCCGATTTTGAATATCTTCATCCGTTTCGGAGATATTCGCCGCCGAACTTCAAAGTAGTCCGAAATCGGGCTAAATTTTGCATGTTTTCGGATCCTGAAATTTTTTGGGGTGTGCCCCCCCAAATTTTGGACTGGCATTATAAAATTGGGCCTAGTATTGACCATCGTGCAAAATTTCATGCCGGTCGGCCCACGCATCTTGAAGATCTCGCGTTGAAATAAATAAAACATCACGGGTAAAACTTAAGTCCACTCCGCAAGCTATCGCTTCCGGGCGGACTAATAAGAAAGTACCAGCTCTAGAGAGATCCTTAGCCTCGAATGACTGGTTCAGAAGGTCGTCAGTTAATCTGCTGCTTGTGCGAGTATTCCCAACATTGTAATACGTTGGTTCGACAAACCGGCTTCTGTTCATCGCCAAAACTGATGAACTACGACTTCCAACATCTTCTATCAGCTCCCGGCTGCACTCAGTAGAACAACATCAGCATCAACAGAAGCATATACACTGCGGTCCACAAAAAATAGGACAAAAAACATGTTATACAGAGTGTTTCATAAAAACGCCTTTTTTCTTTCATAATTCACTCAAATAATGATCAGTTTACACAAAATTTTTACCAGATGTAACTGAAGAAATACTAATTCAAAACATTTAGACAAAATATGGCCGTTAGTTAAATATTCTTTGCTAGTCGTGATGTAACGCTGACGTCATAATGTGTCAAGAGTACAAGCTTGCCTGTCTCAACTGGTGCTGTCAGTTGCTACCCTGCTTTGATGGTGAACTCTATCTGGTTCACTGATGAAAAAATGTTCACTGTATCAGCACTAAGCAACATGGTGGCATGAAATCAGGCATCTCGTGATCCACTATTTCTATCCTCAGTATCTCTCATTTCATTTTCTTTTAAACATTTCGTTCTTTTTTAGTTTATGTGCTAGATTAAACTGACAGTTTGTTTGTCAGTTTTTGAGTGCAAATTCTCCATTGTATTGTATTGTATTGTATTGTAACTATCTTGCAAGCAGTGTGTGCTGGTGCACTGTCTTGCTGGAAAGTGTAAAAGTCAAGCTACCCCCACAATTGTGTGAAACTGATCGTTATGGGCGCTTTCTCGCTGCATTGGCAAAACTTCAACAGTTTGTCATCAGTGAAACAGATAAAGTTCACCATCAAAGCAGAGCAGCTATTCAGCAACTGTCAGCACCGGCTGCGACAAGCCAGTTCGTACTTGCGGCATACTATGATGTCAGCATTACATCACGAGTAGGAAAGAATATTGAACTAACAGCCACATTTTGTTGAAATATTTTAAATTAATCATCATTTGAGTGAACTATGGAAAACAGAAAAGGGTGCAATTTTTATAAAACACCGTGTATAATTGATGATAACTTTACAAAATGTCAACTAATTTTCACAACCTGTCGTTTGTGCACTATTGCTGATCTCAACCTGGCAGCGCTCATCGTCAGTCTCGCTGCCCTAGCGCTGCAGCTGCTGTTGCTTTTGCTGTTTGTCGTCGTCGTCAGAAGGAGGCGTCGTCGACAAAAACACATCAACCATGAGGCGTTAGTGCCTCTGACGTCGTCTATGTTGAAATCTGGCAGCAACGTCAGCTACTCGTCAATGACATCAAGTCAGACCAAGCAACAGAGTCTGTCTCTGGCATCAGATGTCGCCGATGTAACCACGATGCACACTTCAACACCAACTGGATTTGACAGCACATTTCGATGACGTCATGGTTACATCAGCAATACCTAGTGACAAGTAAATTTACAGATAAGTTTCAGACAGTAAAATGCATCGTCGAGATAATGTGTGCCAAAAACTATGAAAATAACTTCGACGCAATTTGTTCAAGATATTTGGAAAAAATGTCGACAGCGTCCAAACAGTCTACAGAAATTAAAGTAGTGGAGTTTGCGGATTCTGGTCCACCATTCTAAAAAACCGCCATTCCGAGGGGCCGCTAAACAAAACCTATTTTAGATGATGACAAAGCCGTACTTATTAAACGCTAAACTAAAAAACATTGACCCTAACCCTAACCCTACTACTAACCGAATCACTAACCGCGGTGGCCTTTCAGAATGGCGGGCTAACACAGAGTTTGCGTGTTACCATGACAGGTCAGTTGGCTGCTGCTGTTCCTGCAGCTGTAGTGGAGTAGAGCATAAACTTAGTTCTTTTCTGCACAGCTGGCGCACATCTGACACTAGTCTCTCTCTGTCAGTCGTCATCTGCACCTTCAGCTTACAGCAACACCACAGCAAACACAACAATACTATGTTGATCAGGTTTAAAAGGTTTAAACCCGTCTAGATATTAAGGCCGAACTGCCAAATATTACTCAGTCAGTAGGTTGTACTATTTTTAGAGATGACAAAATACATCAATATTATTTCTGACAGCATCAGTTGGCTTTTTATGTGCAGTAGATGACTGAAATAAAAATTTCTCAGATTTACTTAAACCTATTCGAATCCACTCAATGTCTCAAAAACTGCTCAGTTGGCAATGTTTGGAAGAAACCAAAGTATTGACAATAGGCTCTGAAATCTGGGGGAGCTCAGCCAACAGACGGTTTTTAGCCATTGTTAATCTGAAAACACTGTACAGTACTTGGCGAATACAGTTAGGAAAAAGCTGTTAATAAATAAAGCAACCTTTCATCCGAATTTTTTTAATATTTCAGATAACTCACCACAGGCCACAGATAATACGTTTGCGAGCCGCAAATTTGAGATCCCTAGTTAAAAGAGTATAGCTTTTGATGCAAAATCCATCGCACAGCTACAGCACATCAACCGCCATACTGCATCACACACAGTTACCTCCAGCCCGATACAGGTAAACACATGTTGCCTTAACCCCTGGCTACCAGGCAGGCTGTTTACTCAATTTACCTACCCAAAGGGATGAAAGGCTGAGTTAACCTAGGTGTTGCGATACCGAGATGGTTTATCTGTCCACAGACAGTCACCCATCTAAGTAAAAAAAGTAAAGGTGGTGTATAGCTCTTAAGCAGCGAACAACTCACAGAGCTACAGAGCGTCACCTGCCATATTGCATCACACTGTGTTACCTCTAACCCGATACAGGTAAATGCATCCTACCTTAACCCCTGGCTACTATACAGGTTGTACTCAATTTACCTTCCCAGAGGGATGGAAGGCTGAGTTGACCTTGGAGTTAGTTATGTACCAAGATGGTTTACCTGTCCAAGTAGCATGTAACAGCCAGCGAATGCAGAGTGGAGCGCTGTGCAGCTGAATGTGGATAACTGTTACTCCCACCATGACAGTAACCATCAGCAAACTGAACAATACTACGATGGTCGTTCAATAAATAAGTTACAGAACAGCGTCATTCTGTTAGTTATCTGAATAAGAAAAAATCCGAAATATATATTCTAAGGAGAATTTAATTCCAAGTACCAGCTGTCATTTCTATTATCAACATTAAATACTGCGATGTTGCCATTGAAGTCGACCCGTAACAAAAAGCGTGATGTTATTCATCTGACTCTGCAGACCGGAACACCTCGGGTTAGATATGTGAACATTCATCCAAAAAAATTATACCCATGTTCAAAATAAAATCTCCCACAAAAGGTACATTCCAAATGTTTCCTATTTTAAGAATTAACGGAATGGCACCGTTTTGCAACTGAGCTTAGCAACACAGCAGACATACACAATGTATTGGTCTTCTTCGTTACGCCAGTGCGGTGTTCAATATACTTAATGCTGATAGCTACTGTTTAATGTGTCTAAACTCTTCCAACACCTTACTAACAGTCTAAGTTGACGGACGTGTAATGGTGGTGGTAGTACCTGGTAGTTAACGTACGACTTGATTTCAGTGACGGAGCAATGAAGCAGTTGACTGAGTTGCTGATCCTGTGCAGTGAACATGCCCACCAGCTCATGCTGCTTTGACACCTCACTCAGCTGGTAACACTCACACACACACACACACACACATACATATTACACATGTTAACATTACATCAACACAGTGGCGAACCAGGATCTGGTTGTAGCCAGGATGATTGTCACTTGTGGTCTCATATGGGGCCCACATCGCTATGCCAGTGTATCAACATCAACATTTTAACTTGCCAAAGCAAGTGCAAATAACAAAACAATAAAGCAGTAATTAAATGTGCAGGGAACAGGAACGCATCGGAACACCACTCCACTCCTTTTGTTTCAGAAAGGCCACTAGAGCCCTTCAGTAATTATAATGTTCATTGTTCAGTACTGTTGCTAAACAGCTACAGCAACTAGTCACGCTGATGTGCAGGCCTGGACTACTACTGCACATGGTCATGACTGCCAGTTACTGGTAAATTATGAATGAATGTGGACTGCAGTCAAAGCTAGATAAATAAAAAACTTTGTAATAAAATTGTTTGCTCCACAAACACTGGAAATCCAGCAACATGGTTTTATAAAAAAATCTGCAAAATATCAGCAATACGACTGTTTCAATGCATGAGAGACAAGCAACTGACGAAAACAGACCTGATGCTGAAGCAGTGCTGCAATATGCTGGTGCAGCTGCTGTAGCTGCTGGTCTAACTGACATCTCAGTGCTTCATCAATACGACCAGCCAGACTGGCATCCAGACATGTCAGCCGCTCACAGCTAACAGTCCATAAGGAACCAACAGATCAATGAATAAACCAATAAATCAATAAATCAAATGGCAAAAGATTACTGATGTCTCGCAAGACTGGTGTGAAACCACATACTTGCTTCAACGAGTCTCCCTGGTGGTCCAGCACTACAATTCGGTAGCCTTCAAAAACATTTACAGTTCCTACTGAACTGGGTTAGGCTGTGTTCACATAAACACGAGTAAGAGTTCAGCACTGTACGGGTTCCCGTATACGAGTTCTGGCAAACACGAGTTTGCATGTATTTCAATGGCAGCCGTTCACATATGAAGTCTTTTTTAGCACATACTGGCGCTTTACAAGTCAGATTATTATTATTATTATTATTATTATTATTATTACCTGTAAATTTAACTTGTACGAGTAGTTTCTGTGCAGATCATGTTTTTATCTAACCCATGCGAAGTAAACTACCCGTAAATAGCAATAATATAATGTACAAAAGCTGTGGCAAATACTTGACGTCGGTTCTAACGTCATTGTAAAATTATTCATAGTTAGAGATGCGCGGTTGGTAAAATTATTGGCGATGTGATGAAATATTCTTGTTTATTCGCGAAGCATTTCCTCAATTCGATTTTATTCAATATGGCCGACATGTCTTTAGTTATGTGCTTGTACAAGTCACTGTGAACGTTCCACTCGTACGAGTGAAGCTTCTACGAGCCGTAAGCCAAAACCCGGACTCGTGCTCATACTCATACTTGTGTCTATGTGAACGCAGCCTTAGTCTCATTCCAGCAATTTGGTTTAAACTTTTGTTTTTAACCCGTGGAATCTTTACTACTTGGGCTATAAAAATCTATATAATAACTGAGAGTTACCAGCAGAGTTGACTCCCAAACGACACTACGTACGGTGGTGAAATTTTGCATGCAGACCCATGTCGTACATGGCCGTGCCATAAGCTAGGTCAAATATCGCTGAGGGGTCGTCCGTTTGAGAAAATTTCACTGTTTCTAAAATTTTGCAGCCACACTTCTTAAGCCGCAGCAGAGCTGTGATGTCATATAAACGTCGTCACCATGGTGATGCATCATCAGTGCTGCAGTGCATACATCACATCTACGGGAAGGCACAATGAACAACCAATTTCACGTCGCCAACTCGCAGTATGTGGCAGGACGAGCAGACCTGGAAACATTTTGGAACACTGTGCTATAGTTTCACACTTTTTTCACGTAAGCTGACATTTAACAATCTGACTTTTAAAATAAATTAATGTAAAAAACTGTTTAGCTTATAACACCAGTGAAAGGGTGACCAGATAATTGAAGATATAAAACTGCAAAGATCACTTTTTTTAAATTACTAAATTCGAACTTAACAATTACACAGTCAGCAGGATTCTTCTGACATTGTGTAATGGTGAAGTTGGAATTTAGTAATTTAAAAAAAAGTGATCTTTATAATACAAGACAATAATAATAATATAAGACAATATTTGGCTGAAGTTCAACAAAATATTCAGTACTCGTTCGATGACGACTTCCAACTATTCGTGGCTAAATAGTAAAATCTAAACTTCGGCCCACCTCTAATCGCTACACTAGAGGCGTGATTTCGAAGCTCAAACATGTCAAACGGCGTAAACGTTTTTAACTTCCATTCACTGGTCGGCTGTCGGCCGTTCGCGAAACAAGTCGACCACCAACCAATAAATGGAAGTTAAAAATGCTTATGCTGTTTGACATGTTTGACCTTCGAAATCACAACTTGGCTTGGCAATCGATCAGTTTACAGCAAAGCGGCAAGTAATAGTTACTGACGTGCTCTGTACGTATGCGAGTACGTCCTGCACCAGCTGATGAGCAGCAGACTTGAGCCGTGTGACACTGTCCTCATGACACTGCTGAGTCAACTCTGATAACTTACCTATATCTACCTGCAACATTACCATGCCACCCATCATGCTGACTACATGCAGCTAGCTGTATTACTGCAATCTAAGTGGCCTTGTGGCCTTTTTGCCGACTAAATGATTGACTGAATGTTACAGGTAGATATAGGTACATGTTACCTACTAGGACACATTCAACAACTAGAAAGCAGTCGCAGCCTGCAGGTACCTCCACGAAGGCAAAGCTATTCGCCAGGTGGCGTCACCATCTTCGCTTTGCCAGCGGTTCCCTTATGCCCCCTTTAACGCAATGGTAACGAAAATTTCAAAGTGATCCAGAATCCCGGATTCCTGCCGGATCACGCCCAAAATTGAATCACTGATAGTTTATGCCATGCCCAACATACCCTCAAAATTTCAGGAAGATACGTTCATAATTTTTTGAGTTATCACATGGACTTACAGACGAACAAACAAACAAACAAAAACCGGCAAAAACATTACCTCCTTGGCAAAGATAATCAATGGCTGATCGCAAGTCTGAAGGGGCACTAGTCCAAATTTGGTCGGGTTCCAGCCCACCATAGCTATACTGAGGCGTGAGGGGCAAAGGCCATTATAACCAAGATCCGGCAAAGCCAAAATATAATTTATTTGTATTCCTAACTCTATTACTAATTATAACCTTAACCATTGTGTCTAACCCTCACGCTACTCGGACAAGTGCCCCTATGGACTACACTATTCATTAGTGAACTGTCCCCCGTAAATCAATCATGTAATCAGCAAAAGCACCATAGGGCCTAAAGCCACTTAACACCACAGCAAACCACCACATCACAAGACCACCTCAACATATCTACTGAATAAAATGCACTTTACAAACACACACATGTGAGTGATTACCGAAAGTGACATGCTTCGACATCCCACCCACTGCACACAATAAGTATAATAAACTAGCTAGCTGCATTATCATGACTAACTAATACCTATCTGTATATTATAATAATACAATATTATTACAGGCCTACAAACAGCTAGGTGGATGCTGCATGTCAACAAAAAGAAAACACAGTAAAATAAAGGTACAATGTACAAAAGCTGTATTTAGTACAAACTAGACAGGTAAAAATGCTTAGCACTGTCAGAGATAGTTTAATTGTTTGGGTCCGCCATTCCAAGGGGCTGCCAAAAACCTGTTTTAAATGATGGCAAAACCGTACTTATTAAATGCTGAACTAACTCTTAACCCAGCATACCCTTAGCCTAACCCTAAACCACCCTGTGCGTGAAGTACTTTGGTGAAACTGTCGAGTTACCTTGAGTGACTGAGCGAGCTGGTCACAGTGGCTAGACGTCTGTTGATGCTGTGCAAGGCTGAGTTTCTCAAACTCCGCTAACATGCGACTTTCTTTGTCTGATGATAACTGGCATAGCTCGGCCTTGGCGCCTGACAACTCCGCACCCTTCTGCATACATGACCAATAGATACAGAGTGCGGCAAAAAGTATACCCTAATTTTGTTGGTCATTTTCTCAACAATCGCTGAGAATTTTAAAGCGAAATTTCACACGTTTATTACTCATTTATACTCGTGCAAATGTGCCGAAAGGCATTCAAATATCTTCAACAAAGTCAAAGTTATTGCATTTTTTCCGCAACCGCATCATCATCTTTCACGTTCTCATGCAGCAGAATGTGTGCAGAACAAAAGGGGCACCACGTTTGCACTGCAAGAAACACACTGTCATTCCAACCACAGAATAAACAACTTGGCAATGACTGCAAGAACTCAAAGTGTCCGCTGCCAGCCTTCACACATAATAATAATAATAATAATAATAATAATAATAATAATAAAGCGGATTTATACACGGCGCCTAAAAGCAGAAGTCACCAGGCGCCGCAGTTTCAGTCAGTTAAACAACGTGTCTTTAGTTGCGCTTTGAACTGTTCGTAGTCCTCTATGGCTCGGAGTGCAGCCAGCAAACTGTTCCAGACTCGTGGGCCGGCGACGGCGAATGATCTGTCACTGAGCTGTGTCCTTGTCCTCGGTATAGTACAAGTGACAGAGGTGGCTGAACGTAGTCGGCGAGTGTCGTCGCTGACCAAGTTGCAATCGTCGACCAGGTATGGAGGTGCCAAATTGCAATCAATCTCTTAGCAAAGTTTTAACAGCTTTGTCGATAGCAAGTTGCCCAGATCATCTGCACTGCCTGTTTGAGTTTTGCAATGGCTTTCAGTTTTGATGAGAAAATTCAAAAAGTAATTAAGTATCATCGAACATTTACAGAAAAAACTGTACAGAATTTACTTATAAAGTTTATTTCACTTTGACATCACTAGCAACAAGATGGACCCAGTCGTTTTCAATACATGTTACTCATTACATCACTAAGCTTTTAAATGTGCAAAGTCACAATGTTGTCTTACAATAAAATTTGTAACTTTACAACAATAAAAGAATATCAAATGCCGCTTGGCCTATTTATGTAAATGAAAACTGGCAATAAGTGTGTAAAATCTTGCATTAAAATTCCAAGCAGTTCCTGAGAAAATGACAAACAACTTTAGGGGATACTTTTTTGCCTCACCCTGCCACCAGAAGCGTGTGTGCAGTACAGGACATTCGTTCCATGTATTTGAATATATTCATCAGCTTGATTATGTGAGAAAAACACTTAGCATAGCCAAAATCCACAGGTAGAAAAGCACTCAAAAGATAGGGTGTGGGCAAGGGTGTCCCTTCCCCATCGGGGAAGAAGTCTGAGGAGGGGCACAGTTCCCTCTCCAGAAAATTAACCTTTCGATATTTACATGAAAATGGTGCGTTTGGCTCCATTTCAGCCCTGTTTTGAAAAAAATCAGCTTCACGGAGAACACTAGATGAATGTTAAATCGAACTTAGAATGGCAAAACACCATAACTACAAACTACAAAGTTCTTTAAAACACTACTTAAATATTCATTTCTTTAAAATATGAAATACAGCAAGCAAAAATGTGTGTCATATATCAACAAACTTTTAAAACACACATCAAAAACACTGGGGGGCAAGTCCTAAAGAATGTGCGGCGCAGAAAGTTGTTTCCAGTTTTCCTGAAATGTCGTCAACAGCAAATAGAATGTTTTGCCATTCTACCCTCGACATGTGGTCTCCGGGGGCGAGGGAGGGTACGTGCCCCACCCC